>Ga0208790_1000599_pt1 | contig 17066 bp, 22 predicted proteins | sample 10_taG_FD_184083 | JGI IMG/M metagenome (GOLD analysis project Ga0208790, IMG submission 184083) | Marine viral communities from the Subarctic Pacific Ocean - 10_ETSP_OMZ_AT15264 metaG (SPAdes) (version 2) | ecosystem: Environmental > Aquatic > Marine > Oceanic | place: Pacific Ocean | collected... | reverse complement strand
CACAAACACGAAAGCCCCCGTCCGAAGACGAAGGCTTTACGTTTTATTTGGCTACTAGTTTTTAGCTAGTTGCGCCTGCCTCACCAACGAGACCTCGTACAATGACCAGACCATACATATCAGGACGAACCATCTTCTTTGCATAGCGAGTCATCACGCCCTTTCTGGGCACGAAGTCTTCAGGGCCGAAGATCGTGGGTGTAGTCTGTAGTGGCACGTAAGGTGCGTATACATATCCAGATTCAAGGAAACTGGAACCACGACGACCAACCAGGACGACGTTACGAAGGAAGTAGGGGTCTACTATCACATCGAACTTCTTGGTTAGCGAGCCGACCTTGACGGCGCCGATAGAACCCTTATCATCATCATGAGTGACGGAAGCACGGAACCCAGCGGTGAACTCAAGGATGTTAGCAACTTCAGGTCCGCAGACGATAAAGTTAGCTCCACCCCGTAGAGTCTTACGATGGATTTGTGCCGACACATCATTGATGGTCTCAACAAGAGTCTCATACCATTCGGAAACCGTTCCGGTGAAGTCTGGAGCCGCAGAAGAAGCGCCGATTTCGGCACCAGTTGCGCGATTCACAAATAGACCTGGGGAACGTGACCAGTAGTATGTACCAGCGGTTGCACCAACGATGAGATCTTCAACGATCTCGCGATCAATCTCAAGAGCAATTTGCTCGGAGAGAATGCTCGTAAGCTCGACCTCGGCATCCAGGTTGTGATAGGCATTAAGATCCTGTCCCAATTCTGGCGTCCACTTAGCCTTAAGCTTCTTGGTGATAGCCGTCACAGCCACTGAGTCGACCTTGATGTCGATCTCTGGGATATTCTCGTTATTTTCCAATCCCCATACTGTCTGACCAACTACGGAACCAATAGCGTTACTCGCAGCAAAGTCATCAGTCTGTGCCCAGGAAGCCGTCATGGCAGAACCCAGAGCAAGAGATGCCCCACATGCACCGGTAAGAGCAGCAGCCATCTGAGCAGCGGAAGCAGCACCGTTATAATCAGCAACAGTCAATAGAACCACTGTCTGACTTGTACCACTAAGACGCGTCAAGCGACGAAGCTGAACACCACCCACATTGGAGCCAGTCAACCATACCTTTCCAGCCCCACCATAGTCACCAGTAGAAGATGACAGCGTAAGCGAGACCATATTGTCAAGATTAAACTGATCCAGATTAGAAGTATCCATGGTACCAATGGCAACCGTTGGATTTGTCGCACTTTCTAGTTCGGGATCATACTGACAAAGCTTAAGGAAAGCTTCTCCAGCGCTGGAACTAAACACACTTGAAGTAAGATATGTAATAAAGTTACCTGCTGGGCCAGAACCAGTTGGCGATGAGTATGCGTTGTTCAAGTTATAAGGACCACGCTCGGCATCTGCCTTGGTAATGACCACACCGCCGGTGATCTGGCTAGCGATTCGGGCGCCGCCGTATATCGACTCTTCCGATCCACTAGGTGCACCGTATCCTAGACGTGGAAGTCCCGCACCATTGGTGGAGACGGTAAAGTCTAGGAAGAAGATGAGCCCACTTGGGAGACTCATCGGCTGAACACTAACGAGATCGTTTGCGATCAGCCCTGCGAAAACGCGACGGACAATGGGGAATGCGACAGCCGCGAAGCCCTCAACATCTCCACCAGCCATAGTGCTGTTTTCGCGAAGTAGCTCTTTAGCTTGATTTTCAAGCAAACGAGCCATTGCATTGCGGCCACGCTCATGTTCAATCCCTTCCAGGAGACCAGTGCGTTCCCACTTGTTTAACAAGGCATGCCCTTCAGCACGCATATCACGATTAATGATACCCTCAGTTAATCTTTCCATAATTCCAGCCATAATATAAATACCTCCTTTTTTTAGTTTTTAATTCCGGCTAACTTTTTCATTCTATCCAAGAATGGATCAGTTGTTTGTGCTTCTCTACGAGATGCACGAATAATTGAGGATGGACGATTGATTGCTTCGCTCAGCGATTGTGGAGCACGTTTAGTTTGTGCGGGCGCTGCGCTTTCAAGCGTTTCAAATATTGTCCTTGCCTCCATAACTGAACCAGCATTGGAAATAGCTTCGGCAATTTTTGTTTTTTGCCGCTCATTTAGGGAGGTATTTCTCAAAACACGGTTCGTGTAAAGCAAGCGTGCGTTGGAGACATTAACCTCTTGCAAGGTACTTTTTATCTCTTCAACAACCTGCTTATATTTTCTATTGCTCTGTTTAAGTTGCTTATTTTCGAAAACCAACTCTTCTTGAGCTTTCTTTAAAATCTTCATTTTTTCTGCCACATCTGTACTACGACGATGCGCCAATTCTTTTTCCATCTCATGCTCGACTTGAAAATCGGGTCTGCCTGCCCACCCGCTTAGGTCGGCACCCATATCTACAGTGAGCTTTTCCATGATGTCATTAATTAAATCTTGAGATACTTCGATTTCTTCATTTGTGCCGCCATATCCAGATTTACTATCTTCGTCTGCTGCGGCCTTTATTTTTGAGCCTTCTTCTGATTCTTCTTCAACTTCTTCTTCGTCTTCTGAAAGCATCGCGAGGATATCTTCTTCGTTTAATTCTACTTCTTCTTCGTAAACATCTTCGTCGTCGTCTTCATCTTCTGTCTGAAGAGCTTCAACGGCCTCTTGAAGTGCATCAAGGTCAACAGTGACTTTGACATCTTCGCCTTCGCCCTTAAGATATTTCAAATCTCTACCTTCCATTTCAGATAAGCCATCGGTAGCCGAAAGGGGAACGCCATCAACGATATCTTCTACGTCCTCTTCGCCTTCGGGTGGCGCGTCCATGCCCATAGGATCAGCAGCCATAGGATCAGCAGCCATAGGATCTTCTTGTTCTAGAAGCTTATCCAACGCGGTTCGCACTTCATCAGAATACTTTTCAACAATAGAAGACTCCGCATTTTTTAATGCAACCTCTCGTAAGGCCTTTGCATCAACGATAGCTTCTTTTAGCAATGTGGACATAAATTAACTCCTAAAAAAACAGTAATTCAAAATAAATAGTATCCATTCAAACGAAAAGACCATTATTATCCCTCTTCTTAATATACAAACCAGTTCGTCCCATTAGAGTATAAGTTAACTGCCGGCATTGTTCCTGTTAAAACATATGTAGTGGCTCCATCAAAGAAAGAGTTAGAGCCCGCAGCGCGTTTTAGAGTGACACTAAACGCGCCACGAGAAGTGTGCTCATCTTTTACCACCAACAAGGCTCCAGTGTAATAAAGCGAAGCGCTGGGAACTGATATTTCAATGTTACCAGCAGTAGTAATACCCAAAATATAATCATTAGTAGATGCAGTATGGGCACTGCTTGTAACGTTAGTATAATTTCCTCCGAACCCTTTAACCCAAACACGCTGTTGTGGAGCAGAAGCGCTTAAAACATAACGCACGCGACTCGTGGCAGTATGGGTACCCGAAATAACCAAGCTTCCTGTTCGCATGTGCGTATCATCTACACTATCTCCAAAATATGTAGAACCCGTGGCATCAATAATCGAGATGTTTTCATAGTTAATTACACTGGCACTAAGTGTACCAGTTATTACCATATTGCCCGACAATACTAAAGTGTTGGGCGGGTTGCCGGCAAGAGCAGCCGTATGATACATAAAGTTAATTGAACCGGTGGCTGAATTATTACCAGTTATAAATAAAACTGATCCAGTAGGACCCGCCATAGCAGGTTCAGTACAATTAATAAATGCCCAGCCAAAATCAGCCATTCCTATCTCTCCTCAAAATGTGCTGCATGCAGCAAAAACTACAACTTCTGATGGATCTGCATTAACGAAAGCGACTCTGTCTATTCCCGATATGTCATAACGTCGATACTCTCTGTCGGATGGCACCTGTGCTGCAGGGGCCCTACCGGAGTCATTCGGGGCGGGAATTTCGGACGCGGCATTCGCAGTATTCTGACCTTCTCCGCCGGCTTCGCTTTCGGGTATTTCAAACCACCTTTGAAAAGCGTGACAATACCCATAAACGTTCGTAACTGCGGGGGCTGTCGTATCTGCATCTGTGACAAGAACATGCAAGTATCTTTGGTTTTCTGTGGCATAGCCGGCGCCGGATGCGGTAACGCCCAATAAGGGAGTAGTATTGGCTATCACATTGACAGCGGTACCATTCGCTCCATTCAGATTCTTTGGACTCCTTGTTCGTCCCCAAGTGTTCCACTTTTGATAATTCGCCATGTAAATCTCCTAAAATAATATATTCAATATAAATAGTCTCTATTTTTTTCTATTGCGTCTTTCTTGCGCTTTACGCCTTTTTCGTTCTTCTTTTAATCTCATGCGATGAGCACGGATTCTTTTTTCTTTTTTTGCTACAGAAGGTTTCTTATAGTGTTTACGATCTTTGACCTCCTCAATAATGCGTTCTCTTTTAACTTTTTTAATAAATTTCCTTATCATTTTTTCGACATTACCTCTTGTTTCTTTTGAAGTAACTCCAATATTATATTGTCTTGCCATTAAATACCTACTTTATTGCTTTCCAAATCTGAGAAGAATTTCCAAGAATTGAACTAATATCAACGCCAGAATCACTAGGGTGACCTAAATCTGTCTGGCCCTTCTTGGGCTCTTGTGGTGTGGGCTCTAAGCCCTCAAATAAATTAACTCCATTATAAGCATCTCTGCCAACAGAGTCCATCAACTGTCTACGATGTTCTTGAAGTTTTGCTCTCGTTTCACCAGACGTGCGCCCAATTGAAGCATTAGAACGAACCGGTGCAGACTCGACAACAAGGTTGCCTTGCATTCCCCTAGCTACTTCCGCCACCACATTAGACAGAAGCCCCTCTTCTAGAAGGACTTCGTGTATACACTCTTTAACTACAGGCTTGATTAATCGTTTGAGATCACTTTTTTTCATTTTATCCTCGTAATAATTGTTTCCAACGTGCTATTCTTGCTTCAACGAGAACATTATCTAAAATATCTCTAAAAATACTTTCATTGATCTTCAGACCTTGAGCTTTACCCCAGGCCGATATCATGTCCATTAGCTGTCCTAGATCTTCGCCAGTATAGCCCGCATCCTGTAGTGCCTGGTTAAGGCTATGCTCCTTGCCAGCAGGATGGTTATATACTGCAACTTGGGGTGCGCCAGAAGTTCCCGCTCTCTTTCGCTGCAAACCTGCCTGCGTTCCTTCGGGACCAGCTTCTCCTTCGCCAGGAGGCGGTACAGTAGCATCATCGGGAGGCGGTACTTCACCAGGAGCACCACCAGCACCCTCTGCTTCTTTCACTTTTTCGATTTCGGCCTCCGTTTTTTCGATTTCGGCCTCTGCTTCGGGATCCCCAGCAGCGGCTTTTGCGCGCAGCTGTTGGACTTTGGCCAGAAGCTTATGGAGCAAAATGCCGGCCCCAGCCGTTGCGGCGGAGAAGGCTAAGCCATGCGCGGCGCTTTTGATTTCGACCAAAAGATGCTCAGGGAAACCAGCTTGCTTAAGCTCTTGAACAGTAAGCCCTTGCTTCTGAAGCTGGCCAGCAATATGCTTAAGAACGAGCGATTTAATATTGCCTGGAATGCCGGCTTTATCTAGAGTACTTTGAAGACCCTTGCCGCCCTTACCTCTGTAAACAAAGATCCCTTCTCCACCGGGTGCCACCTCTGTGTCCGGTCCGGGCTCAGGTTCGGGCTCAGGTGGAGGTGTTGGCGCGGTCGTTCCGTGGTCGGCTGCATCTAAATCTGTCATAGCGCTAATAATATTCTTAAGCCCTCCCTCTCGTGAGTGGCCCATCACACGTTTTCCAACAAGGCCAACAATGCCACCGATGGCTGCGACAGGAAGAGCGAAACCAGCAAGATTCGCGAAAAATCCTGGACCCCCAAGATACCCCAATACGCCAGAAAGCCCAGTCGGGCTAGCCTGATAAAGTCTCTTCATAGAGTCCATGTCTAAGCCAGTAGCACCTAAACCTTTCGTGGGGGCGCCTTGTGGGTAGAGATCGCTAGTCCGAAGATCTGGTTCAGGATCGGGCCCCGGCTGTGGGCCTTCGCATCCAGGGTCAACACCAGGGATGCAATTAACTGGTGGCTCTCCCGGATCGGGGGGACCGGGATCGGGTGTCGGATCAGGGCTCGGATCAGGGCTCGGATCAGGGCTCGGATCAGGGCTCGGATCGGCCGTAACACCCGGATACTTTTCTTTCCCAATCTTTTTAATCTGATCAATGGCGGCTCTTTTCGTTCTTTTTCGGACGCCGGGGGTATTTTGTATTTTTTCAATAGCATCCATAGGGCTCATCTTGCCGGATTGTACTTTCTTAAGAATCTTATTGAGATTAACAAGGGGGGCTTCCTCAAGTATATCTTCATCGTCTTCTTCTTTGAGATAACGATAAGAGTATGAGAGATCACCCTTTAAGCCCTCAGCATATGATCTAAGTTTGGTAACTAAATCATTTGCGTGTTCAGTTTCAACTGTACCTTGTTTGTGGGCGCTTGAAACAGCCTCCCAAACTAGATAAATTGCTATGGCCATGGCCTCGAATTCTTCTTGTTTTTCATTATTGGGAAACTTATCAAAACCCGGAAGCGCTTTTAAAGATCCAAAAAGTTCATTAAACTTTTGATCGGCGGCTGCATCAAGCGATGCCTGCAACTCATCTCTTTGTTCTGAAGCTCCGGTGCTCTTGCTAAACCGAAGCTTGGCCAGCATGCCCTTGGCTTTTTCCCACAAACCTTCATCAATCAATCTTGGATCATCAATACGATGACCCAATCTTTTTTCTAAAAGATTCTTAATTACTAGACTATCAAAGTCTGTTCGTTGGGCCGTAGCTCGACGCAACTGAGGGGCGATTGTTTCTTCAATCTTAACCATGGCAATTTCTTCTTGAAGAAGCTCCAATGTTCTTTGTCGGCTAATAGTATACTTTTTACGCATTATCGTAATCTCCTAAAATGTTGTTTAATAAACGATTGATTTTATCTGCTCTAGTAAATATATTTGATTCTTTTAAAACTTTCGCCTCGGACATCATAAATGCGCCGGGAGTCGATGGCTCCGAAACGAAATCAAAGCAGATCAATTGAAAATCGTCCTCCACCATTGTTGATCCATTGCCTTCACTAACAGAGCCCATCCCACGAGATGAGATACCTAGCTTGACACCAGAGTCCACCAATGAACGAAGAATCTTTCCGGAGGGAGTATTTAAAACTTTTACTTTTCCCATCACACTTTTGTCTTCCATCCAAACGGAGGTAACCATATGTGAGGCATTCTTGAGGTTGATAACTGAATCGTCTGGGTGATCTAATTCTCCCAGTGCTCTATTTTCTTTTACGAGTTTCTGATAGTTTTTTACTTCTCTCATCAAAGTTTTGTAAGGATAAATACGGCCATTGCCGTTTTGTATATCGGCTTCTTGTAGTTTGCCAGAAAGCATCATGCCGCCATTTGACACAAATCTTTTTTCATCTTCTGTCAAAAGATCTTGACAAACGCCGCCTTCGCATAGTTCGTAGTATTCTCGTAAAAGAACCTTGCTCATCTTTCTTCACTTTCCCTAATCACACGAAGCTGTTGACGGGCCTCTCTAAGTTCTCTATACTTTTTACGAATTAAGGCTTCGCTAGCGGTACCGCGCTTGTGGCGCTTTTTGGCTTCCAACAATTGATTATACTTTTTCCGAACCAGAGATTCGGCGGCCACTTTCTTTGCTTGACCAGCTATACATTGTTTATCATTGGGGTGACACTTGACTGCCTTCTTAGCTGGAGCAGCAGCAGGCTCAGCAGCAGCGGGAGCAGCAGCAGGCTCAGCAGCAGGCTCAGCAGCAGCGGGAGCAGCGGCTGGAGCAGCGGCTGGAGCAGCGGCTGGAGCAGCAGCGGCCGGCTCTGCCATTCCGGCGGCCTTAGCTAGCTTGCCTGTCTTCGCCAAGTTGGTGAGCTTGCCTATTGGGCCCTTGACGCCTGGCTGAGTTACATCAACTCCGAGTTTCTCCAGATCTGTCATAAGCGCTTTCAAGTGGCCCTGTACGGTGTTAACTACTTTAATTGCATCAGACTTCTTAGAAGCAGCTGCTGATGTTTTTTCTCCTGTTTTTTGGGCTTGAGCGGCAACTTTTTCCATTCCAGCAGCACCTGCTAGCTTGCCAACACCTCTTTGGGCAGCACCCTTAATCTTACCACCAAGACCAGCTACACCTGCTTTTGCTCTGGTGGCCATTCTCCCCATAAACCCTTCGTCTATCTCTCCATTTTCGACCATCAATTGAAGTTCTTCAATTGCCATTTGCCTTAATCGTGATTCAGTTATTTTCATTTTGTTATTCCTTGTTTCTTTTAAACTTAAACTGCGGGTGCAGTTGGGGCAACCTTCTTGACTGGAGCAGCGGCTGGAGCAGCGGCTGGAGCAGCGGTTGCTGCCTCGACGCCGGCGGTTGCTTTAGCAGACAATTCCTTGATCTGGGCCAAAAGAAATTGTTTTACCTGTGGGCTTTGTAAAGCCTTCATGACTAGTCCCTGCACCTTTTCAAGCATGCCCTCATTTAATATTTCTTCTGCCTCTTGTAGCGTATATCTCTGTGATGAAACAGAATTTCGCCTTCGCGTTCTCATATTATCAATTTCTTCTTTGATGACTCTTTTTAAAACTGTTCTTGTTACTTTCATTGTATTTAACTCCCTTTGCAACATCGTCTAACTGGTTGCAACATCCATTTATTTGTCCACATATTGTACATTGTTTACCTCTACCTTTTTAAATAATTTAATACCTTCATCCCCGAATGTCATATTTAGTATATATGATGTTCCCGAAGAGATACATCCTAAAATAAGAAAATTTTCAACAGATATATCAAAACTAAATAGTTCTGTAAATGGGGAAAGAAACATTAAAAATGCACCAACCCAAAAGCCCACACACATTGAACATTTAAATAGTTCTCCTAGCTTTCCTTTTGTTGGGCGCCATCCATTAAAAATACTGCCATAAACTAAAATTTGTGTGAGGCCGTAAGCTGCTAATATAAAATATAATAATTCCATTATCCTTCCTAAATCGTATATAAATAATTCAATGCGTATGGGTCTCTAACAAACCCTTTCCTAATCGAGCCTTGATCAACTTTCTGTGGAACCTCTCCAAGTTCTGTTGAATCCTCCTTGTCCGGATGGAGCAATTCTTCATCGTCCATTGAGACAATAGCTTCTGTAGCCTCGAAGTATGGCCGCTCTTCATCAATAAATCTTGAAATATTAATAAGAGCCATCTTTGGAGTGCTCAATTCTTCAGAAGAGCCTTTTTCCATATCCGCCTCTATTGAGCCATAAAAAGCACCAGCATGAATTGATTCGGGAATTACGAGGCCTTTTTTATGAAGATAAGTAAATAATCTATTTTGGGCGCCATATACTAAATCGGACATAGTGTCTTTTGGAAAAGTTATAACTTTGTTTTTTCCTGCAGATAAAACAATATCAATATCGCCATGATCAAAAATCATAAGATCTCCGCTCATACTTTTACGAACGTTTAATTCTAACGTGACCTTGGCCGAAGTCGGCTTACCAATTCTAATTGTTATTGGCATCGGGATAGATTTCCTTTACAAGTTTTTGTGTTTTCATAATTGTCAAAAGAACGCTTTCATTAACATTTTCTTTTACAAATGAGTTTAAACGCTCAATAACACTTTGTGTTTTATTAAGCATCTCTGGGTCTTCTTTAACCTCATCTAATTTCTTTGCTTTCTCTAGTTGCTCTTTGAGTCTTGGAATTTCATCATTCAAAAACATTTTAAGCTCTAAAGCATTGTCGGCAAATGAAGAAATATAATAAGTCAAAAGCTCTTTCTGTTCTTTTAAAAGCTCACCATCATACTTTTGATTAAATTTGGTAGCAAATGTTTTATAAACGATGCTATCAATTTGTTCATTGTCTTCGGGCCCATCTGGCTTAATAAGCATTTTTCGAATTATTTCGTTTTCTAAAATAACTTGATTTTTTGGTGAAATCCTATCAGAAAAAATTTGCATAATAGTAGCTAAAGACTTATAGTTTGGAACAAAGTTTCCAAACACTGAGGGCGAAGTCTCTTTATTCACATCATGGATAAGCTTCGTTTGTTGTTTAAACAGTCCGCTGGGGTCAATAAGTCTTTTTTGAAGTTTAACTTCTTTTAATATCTTTTCTGCTGTTAGTCTATCTAGGTTTTGATTTTCACTTAGGGATCGATAACAATCTAAATCTTTTCTCAATACACTTCCAGGCTTGAAATGCTTTTTTATTATTTTGATTGCTTTATCTCTTTTATCTGAATCATTTTTTAAGATTGCAACAGTAGCTTCTTTAACAAGCGCTTCGTAAACAAATGCTGTATTACGTTTCTTGTTGTGTTTTATCTTCATCTTTTTGCTCCGTTATTAAGTCTTTACTCTCCAGTTCTTTGAGTAGGGTGCGCACCGAGGCAGTAACTGTAAACAATTGCTCTTCTTCTGTTTGCTCTCTCAAACTATAAATAGATTGGTCTTCCTCGTAAATACCAGTCCCAATGCCGTCCATCTTGACTAATGATTTAAGATCCCCATATCCAGGCAGTATATTTCTAATAGTGTTGCTTCCTTTCTCGCGTGAATATTTTGAAGCATAGGAACGAGATCTGGCGCCGGCGGGTCTTTTATCAACATTCACAGGGTGATAAACTTTGCCTTTTGCTCCTGGCGTTAAGCGTGGAGCGTCACGCGATCCGGGAGGTACGGCCAACAGGGCGGACTCTTCTTCACCGCCGACTTCGGGGGCGCCTGCTTCGGGGGCGCCTGCTTCGGCTGCTGGCATTTCTTCGGGACCACCCATTTCTCCACCCAGTTCCGTGCCGCCCATGTCTCCACCCATTTCTCCAGCTGGAGCAGCAGCTGCAGCGCCTTCGGCTGCTGCGGCTTCGGCAACTTGCTGAAGGTTCGCATCATGAATACGGTCATAATACATTTCTCTTTGATTGCGAATGAACTCTTCATGAGACATTCCGAACATGTGCTCAGCAACCCAACGTCGCGAGAAATAGCCTTCTGTAGCACCACCAGCAGTATCAAACTTTGTTTTCCAGTGTTCAAGCTCTTGAAGCTCTGCAATTCTTGAAGGGTTATTGAGACTTAAGGAAAAGCTTAATAAATCGTCGCCTCTAAACCCCAAAGTATAAAGATGGATAATCCCAATTTTTGTTAGCTCGGCCACTATCACACGCTGGAGACGCTGAATAGTTCGGGCAAAACGAATATCTTTTTGAGCTAACGTAGTTTTATCTTCTTCCGCGCCTTCGCCCATTGTGAGATACGACTGTGGAATTTTAAGTGCGGAAAATAATTTATCGCGAAGATATTTAATATCATCAATCTGCGTCGTGTTCGCCCCGCCTGCAAGGTTTGTAATGTCCGTTGCGGAACCAGCACGGACAGGGATAAAATAATCTTCTTCAATGCTCATCGGATTATATCGAAGATCAATTCTGCCTGTCTTAGGATCTACAACGCTATGTCGTTTAAGTTGAGTGACAATTTTTTCCATATATTGTTCAACTTCTTGTGGCGGAATCGCACCTACATCAATCTTAAACAGTCTTCTCTCCGAAGAACGAATAACGCGATATGCCATCATAGCATCTTCCATAAGTGTTAACTGGCGCCAGATGCGACGGGCGGGCTCTAGAATTGATGTTCCATATGGAGCATACTTATCATTTCCTAAAATACGAAAATGAGAGATCTGCCAGTTTTCAAATGTCATTCCTGCAGTGTTCCACTGATATTGAATATAATTTGGATTTGTGCTATCCATTCCTTCCAATCTTTCAACTTCTTGAGGGGGCAAAGCAATGACCGACTTAACACCATACTTATCATCAATATCCAGATACAAAAAGAAGTCGCCATATTTAGACATGGTACGACACCAACCAAATAAGTTATATTCAAGATTTAAAATGCTACTATAAAGCACATCTAAAACCGCTCTCAACTCTTCATTGGGACATTTAATATTTAACATTGGACGAAGTTCTGAATAAGTTGTCATCTCGTCTGCATAAATATCCATTGTAGATGCAATCTCTGGAGTGTACTCCATTTGATCAAAATCGATATATCTTTCAGAACGTCGTTGGTTGGCGATAGCATTAGAAGCAATTACGTCCAGGGGGTTGTATAATGTCTTTTTAAACTGCTGACCTGAAGCAGTTTTAAAACGAGAAGAAAACTTATCTAAATGTTGTCTTCTGATTCTGCGACCGGACTGAGACCGATAATTAATAATCGGACCAGAAAAAAGCCGTGTTAGGGCTTTAAATAAGTCAGACTGCGGGTTGTGGGGGTTCTTTCCTTTAGGTGGCATTTATTTTCTCACTTTATAATCCATTTATATTGCTCATACATTTGTTGTGCTTCATCCATTTTATCAAGAATGTTATCTTTTTTGTAGCCCTCTTGTCCTCTTATCCTCGTATTAAACGAGGTGCTCGTTGTTTTTATAGCGCTCAAAAATGCTTTTTGATAATTTAAATCTCGCGCATTTGCTTGAAGTGCAGTATCACGCACCCAACAACCTATAGCTAGGGCCATGATTAAATCATCATGATATCCTTTCATAGCTTGTGGCTTTCCATTTTTCCAGATAAAAGTTTTCATTTCATTTACTAGTCTCGAAGAATATATTTTAATTAGTTTGTTTCTAATAAACTCCTCTAATTTCGCTATAATGAGAGGACGTGTTTTCATAGAGGTGGTGAAACCAGGAACAGCACTTGTCATTACTTCCGCCTGATGTTGCTCAATGTATTCATGAGTTGACTTAATAGAGTAATAAAGATTTGGATATTGATAATCTATAAGCTTATCTAAAACTGTGTAACCAATACTATTGTTTTCCACAACAAGCATACAGCCGCCAAACTCTCTGCCGACTTGGTTTAACATATTAGCATACATATCCGGGGTTGCTTTTCCTTGATATTCTCCAACAATTTCTAGTGTCTCTAATTTTAATATATGAAAGGTGGAATAGTCAGCACCGTCGCCGCGAGCCACATCTGCAACCAATAAATAGTTACAACTTGAATCGTGTTCTTCCCAAATCCAAAAGTTACGATCAAACCCTGTACGATATTTTGGTTCTTTAATTTGAACCAACAACCACTCCATATCGTCTGGATCGATAACTGTTTCCCCAGAAGTGTTGAAGTTACATTGTAGTTCTTGCGCGATCTGGCGCTTGGACATATTTTTTGTCTCTTTCTTATACCACTCTTCGTCTCTGTCTGGGTGTACATCCCACATTAATGTCGTTAAATTAAAGTTATTGGTGCCAGTTTCTGCGTCAGCACATGTTTTATGAAACCAATTGCCAACACCATTTGGAGTAGATAAAGCAATACAGCGTCCACCAGTTGACAAGGTAGGATATAAACCAGTCCATAGTTCTTCAAGGTTCTCAATGTGGGCGGCCTCATCAAGTACCAACAAAGACAACGCTTCAGAACGACCAGCATCTCCCGATGTAGATGCAGCTTTGATGGAAGAACCATTTGAAAGCTCAAAAGAAGTTCTATTATCCACATCAATGGTTGCTATCTTTAGCCAATCCGGGATGTTTCTCATAATACCTTTGACTTTCTTAACCAAGTTTCCTGCTGTCGCAAACTTTGTAGCCATAACAAGAATGGCTTTATCTCGATGAAACAACATCATCCAAACAATATAACCAGCCGTAATCGTTGAGATACCAAGCTGGCGTGCTTTTAAAATAACATTAAAACGATAATCGTTAAAGTTATCAAGCAAATCGTCTTGAAAGTCATACGTGTCAAATAAGATAAGCCCGTGTAAGGGATGAGATATACGGGCATATGTCTTTAAAAAATAAGCAGGATTCTTCCCGCACTTTAATATTTCTTTTACTTTCTGTTTTTTGTCTAATTGAAAGTTCATTCATTTCTCATTTCCACGTTCCTGGGTCAGCCATCTTTCGCAACTGAACGTTTCCTTCGCCAGCGTAGGCGCCCCCTTTAGAAGTTCTATTTCGTTCTTCTTCTTCTTGCTCAATAATCTCATCTGCTGCTGCGAGAATCCTGTCGCGCATGCGCATCGCTTCGTCATTAAGCTCTTCATCATAGTCCGCCATCCATTTCTCTCTAGGAGGGCCACCGCGACTCTCAACAGCATCAGCCAACAGATCTTCAAGCGCTACCGAAATAGCTTCGGACATCTCTTCTTCCTTTGTGGTTGGATACATTTCCATATCCGATCCGTGAGTAAGAATATCTTCTTCTGGCACACCAGTTCTAAACTCGATCTCTTTCACGATCTCTTCTTGGATGATTTCTTTTATTCTGGATTTAGATATTTTCATTTTTTTAATTTCTCTTGAGCTAAAGCTCTGCCGCCAGCGCGAGCCAGGGCACCTGCGGGGTCTATAGCGGCCGTTCCCTTTTCGAGTCCTCGACGGATTGTAGTTCCTAGAGTATCCCCTACTAACATATTTTTCTTGCTTAAAACATCAATAACAACGTCTTCAAGTTGCAGATTGTCTGATAAATCTCTTAATGTCTTTTCATCAAATCTAATTTCTTCCATTTGTTCCGGCGACAGGCGTGCGGAGTCGAGAGATTTATCGAGCCATTCACCTACCCCCTTGGCTATAACATCATCAGAAACTGGCGCTCCTTCCTCTTCTAACCCTGCTTTTGCTTCGTCAAAAAGCGTTTGTGCCGTTTCCATCACTGTTTCTTCACTAACTTTTGCCTTTGCCAGTCTATCAAGAATGCCCTGATTAATCCGGCTATTTATTACTTTTTGTATCAAGTTTGCAGCGCCGAAGCCGAGGCCTGCGCCGGCAACGGTGGTGACACCGATAGGGAGAAGGGTACCAAGCGCTGCGCCTATGGCACCACCGGCGGCCACGCCCCAACCCGATGCACGATCTCTTGACTTACGTGGCTCGATCTCAACCTCTTTAATCACTTCCATCTTCTCGTCCATAAAATATCGTGGATCGATAAACTTCTTATTCTTTCTTGGTCTACTCATTTTGTTTCTCCTTTAGGTCGAGTATCGTTCTTCGGGCGCTTGTCTTTCCAGCCACCCTGATCTAAAAACGTTTTCCAGCCAGTCTCCAGAAGATCCTTGGACTCAGCGTCATTGCGCATCTCTTTATCGAAGCCACCAACTTTATAATGTTTTTTTGCAAGAACCCAAGAACGCACACGAGAAGAGCTTTCAACACGAACGTCTACCTCTCCCTCTGCGGTTAGGCTGACGCTCTTTCCTGTGATTCTCTTATATTCTTTCTTTAGCCAATTGGAAATTTCAGTTAGGCGGCCCTCAACATCACTTTCGAAGCCGGTCGCATATACCTCTTTAAGTTGTACTTCAGATTGATATGTCAAACACATCATGTCGCCGTAGAACACGACGCCAAAGCCATCTATAATTCTCTTATCAAGAATCATATCTCCTTCTTCTCTCTGAAGCCCTGCTTTTAAAGGTTCTCCATCTTCTGTCAAGGCACCATCATAAGCGTTTGCTGCGGCCTGTGATAGTCCTTGAACTACATCATAAACTGAAACTGTTTCTTTTTTCTTAGCCATTGTTTGGTCTCCATCCTTTTAGCCATCTCTCTTCTCTATGTTCAACATATTGTATATAGCAATTAAAACAACAATCAAACTTAACTAAACAAACATCGTCCATAGACCTTCTTGCAAAAGAGTTACAAATTGGACATGATCGTAAAGCATCTCTATTAAATAGTTTTTTTGATACCTTTATCCCATTAACATCTACTTTTTCTTGAGACTCCTCAATTCGCTGTGTTTTCTGATAAAATTCCTTCATTTGTTGGAGATATTCTTTTTCTTTGCTCTCGTCCCAATTTGCTTTGGGGTTTTGAACTGCTTCATCTCCATACTTCTTTGATATCGCTTGTTCAACTGCAGCAATATGATTTAGTTTATCTTTACTCATCTTGGAATGCTTTGTACGCTCCGTAAGTTACAGCAACGCCACTGGCAATTCCGCCGGCGTACCATGCCCATTTATTAGGAGGAGACTGTTTCTTAATCGTCTCTTGTAGTTTAACAATCTCAACATCCTTTTGTTCAACAATTAATTTATATTCTTCATCCAAAGCATCATAACGAATATTAAAATTCTTTCTTTCCAGTTCAAATTCGGTGCCGGCGACATCCAATTGATATTCTACTTCTATATCACATAACGATTTCCAGCCATCTTTTTCTGTCATAATATTTGCAGTAGCTATCGGATCAAACAAAACACCCGCAAAGGGTGCTGGTTGCTCTTCTGCTAAAAGAGTAAACTTGCCATCGTCAGCTAATGCTGTTGAAGAAAATAAAAACAAAGCCAATATTCTATTCAACATAATCAAACCCAAATATAGATTCTATTTCTTCAATTAGCGTGCGCGGATCATCAACAAAATCTTTAACGAATTCTTTTTGCTTTTTATCTTTTAGCTTTTCTAGTTTTTCTTTGTCCATCTCATAGCGTTCTTCTATGTCTGCAAGTTGCTCTTCATATTCTCGCAACGCCTCTTCGCGTTTCTCTAATTCTCTTTTGTGAATCTCTTGAAGACCAGCGATTTGATTTTGCAAGCTTTCTTGCGTCGTTATATATGCACTCTCAAGTTGTCCATAGTCATAACGCATTTTGCCTATTACTAATAATAGGCAAATTACGATTAAGATCTCTTTCCAGTTTTTCTTAGCAAACTGTAGTATTGTTACTACATTCATTAGGCACCTTTAAGTTTAGCTATTGCATCGATAACACCTTGGCCACCAAGATACAAACCGGAAATAATAACCCAGTCAGCGGACTCAAGATTTGCCGTAAGCATTAATCCTGTTGCTGTAATCCATACTAAAAGCTTTCGCGAGATTGCCTTTTCAAGCACCTTGTCAACTTTACCTTTAATCATACTCATCATTCGTTACTCCTATTTTTCAACTTTTGATTTACACATTTCTTTAGCTTGTTTTTTAGTAAGCTTT
>Ga0208790_1000598_pt1 | contig 17082 bp, 3 predicted proteins | sample 10_taG_FD_184083 | JGI IMG/M metagenome (GOLD analysis project Ga0208790, IMG submission 184083) | Marine viral communities from the Subarctic Pacific Ocean - 10_ETSP_OMZ_AT15264 metaG (SPAdes) (version 2) | ecosystem: Environmental > Aquatic > Marine > Oceanic | place: Pacific Ocean | collected... | reverse complement strand
AGCATTATAATACCTTTGCACGTTGCGTGGCTCTATAGCCAGTATCTTACGTCCCATTTTTTTATAGTTTAACACCTGTGGCTCAAAATTTACAACTTTATGTCGCATATACATCTGACCCTTGTTATCCACCATCTCTATTTCAAAAATATAGGTAGGGTTAGAAATGTTCTCGTGAATGTCTATAGATCGCGCGCAGTACCAATATTTTCTATTGGGTTGAATATTATCAACAAATGCCGGGGCAGTGGAAAACTTACCCGGTCCCAACTCGGCTTGAATGGGTCCGGCTGTTAAATTTTTGCCGCGAAAATCATCATAACTCGTAGGCTTCTGATCAATCCGAAATAGCTCGTATTTTCTTACGGGATCATCATTGCGATACTCTAATTTAGGTCGCGTAAGCTCTCCAACATCTGGCGTTAATACTTGTTCCTCTGTAACTGTTATACCCTTTTGAGCATAATATTCATCAGCTATAAAGGACGCATCGCTATTCTTTAAGATAACAGGGCGCGCCATGAACTCACCCATATTAGAACCAAACAATACCATTATTTTATTGTTTACACCGACGTAAGGTACGAATACCACATCTGGGGGGACCGGGGGGCGGTCCATGATCATTACTGTCTGGTTACAATAGGGGACGGATAATACAACCGGTGCTGATTCGTTAATAACGGAGAACTCTGCGATGGGCCATTGAGTCTGACCTGGAGATGGGGTGTCGATATCAGTTCCTCGATACACGGCGCCATGGAGTCCACTCCCAAATAATATATCGAAGCCAGGGTCGTCTGCGGTAAATGGTAATTTCAAAATCTCATATTTTAATACAATCCTCCGATTACCACGATCGGTGTTGTCGTCGAGGACAGTGTCTTTTGTTTTTACCGCTTTTACCCGAATCTGGTATGTATTGGGTGTACGACCATCTTCAAGAGCCTCGTCGAAGGCAGCCTGAATTTGCTGGACTAAATCAACCGGCGAGTACGTTGCGCCGGTCTGGGTAAGGTTCTCCCAATCGACCTGAAATCCAGCTGGGTAAGCTCTGTTGGCGATGCCCACACGCAGCGAATCAACCTCCTGTCGACTGCCGCCAAAAGGACCGACACTAAACTCATTTTGGGTATCTAACTCTTTAATATCCAAATACCAATAATTTCTTCCTGCTGTCATTCCGGGCCTTCCTCATCTATCCCGGGGTAACGGAATCCGCCGGGAGTTGTAGGACTGCCGACGGCATCCGAAGCCACGAACTGCAGCTGGATACTGTTCAAGAGCATCCCCTTGGATGGTTGACCAGCGCCGACGACGCCGAGAGTTGGCCAACCGCTATGTCCTCTCCCATACCAATCCGTGCCGTTAGATGCCATCGTCTCGTGGTAGCCGGCTATGGTGGTTGTGGCTATGGAATTATTGTCGATATAGAAATATCCCGATTTTTTGCCGGCATACTCTCCATTCGCTCGCGAGGCGGGTCCTTGATCCATGTTGGAATTCGAAACATCCTGGGCCTGGGCGTCCATGTGGTGCACATAATTGACGACGTCCTTTGCCTGATCCGGCGCCGGCGCCCAGGATGCGCCGCCGAAACCTAACGCATGCATAGCGGAGTAGGATCCTGCTGCACGCGCTGGCGGCGAAATCATCTCTGTTTTGACTATCAGATCTTTATACGTATAAGCATTTCCGTATACAACTTTAATGGCGTGGATCTCATAATAATATCTTACACCATATTTAACCTGAGAGTCAATATATGTAACATCAAGTGCTGAATCGGTGGTGCCGGGAAGACCAATGGGTTTGCCTATTATAATGGTTTGTACTATGTCGCCCGGGCTGCCATCGGGGTTCAGAAGCCTTTTCTTAACTTCGTACATCAGTGTTTCACTTGGCGCCAGCTGTGGCTGTATTAACAACTGACGTGCATTCCTAGCCGGGAAGCCGGGGAGGAGTCCAGTACCGGGCTCAGGAAGTGCGTCGTTATCGAGCATCTCGATAAAGGTCGCGATGGCGTCTTCGTAGGGGGCATGTTCGGTCGACGCGGTATTTCTAAGCAAAATAAAATTGTCACTTGCCCCGGGCTCGGATCCGAGTCGAAGTCGACTAATAATGCCGGGAATCGAACTGGGGGTGCTGCCGATGAGATTGAGGTTGCCGCCGAGGAAATTTCGGCAATCATCAATAAAGCTCTCGAAAGTTGCAACTCGCCGAAGCGGCTGGGGGCGGGTCCCGTGTATATGGGATATGCCGCTGGGTTGACTTAAATGAATTACAGTATCAACATATGTGGGCTCTGCGGGTCCTAGTAAATTAGTGATTATGTAGAGTTGTAAAACATCAAGAAACCTATCCCCCCTGCTGTCGTCGACGGCATTCAGCGCCTCACGAAGTCGAGCAAGATAAGAATATTCCATTATGCCAGGGAATGCGGATATTCCGTCCGGGTCGGCGGGAATGGTAATTTTGTTATAAAACGGCAAGTAACCTATTCTAGATTCTTCTGTATCGCCGGCAACTAGTTGCGTTAGGGGCTTGACCTCACTAGTCAACATAACTATATTTTTATAATTTTCATTAAACGACGCGGCGACTTCCTCGAGAGTACCAGCATCTTGGAGTTGGCGCACGGCTTTGCTATATAGGTCATATAATCGATGAAGCTGTGAAGCCGTGAAATATCCGGTGTCCGAAATTTGCGCAAACAATGGATCCGGTATCGGGTTTCCGTCGGCGTCAAGAGGTCCTCCAAGATCGAGGGACTGCAGAAGTCCGCCTAGTGTTACTTGCTGAAAATATTCGGCCGAGTTGAACCCGAGGAGATCTTCGTCGTTCGTGTCCAGCTCGTCTGTGGTGACGTCTCTGTTCCTCTCCGAACTCTGCGCTAGCGACTGAAGACAATAATAGTTAGTTAGCATTGGTTCAGTCGCTAATTTGGAATCTCTTTCATAAGTTTTCCGCGTGAGTTGGAATACCGGTTCAACCTGTAAATTTGTTCCCGCTGCTGCCCGGTCGCTTAAATTATCCGAAAGTCCGTAATGCACAGTAGAGTAATCTTCATATATTGTATTACAATTTATCACCCCGGGAAGATCCGTGGTCTCTACTCCGGTGTCTGGATTCCCCCATTCGACTATTCCTGTGGATCCACGTACGTAATAAGCCCAATTTGGATCTCCGCTATGATTAATGTCGTTCTGGTCAATATTAATATTCATAGCTATAGCATTCTCCGTCTGGCCAAAGACTTGTTGCTGGTTGCGATTCCAAATATAAAGATTAGGATTGATCGTAAGGCGCGCGCCTAGTGGTCCTAGATTATATATCGACGGTTGGATTTGAACCGAGAGGGGCGACAGATAATTAGTAGCCACTAGTAGTCCGCCCGCGCCGGCGCCGGTCGAACCGTAGAAATCTGTGCTTTCGCCGTAGAATGGACTTCCCTGCACTAATGCATTATGCCCGATCGACGTGCCCGGGCTCCAATAGGTTCCCATGCTCCCCCTTAACATGTCGGTTGTCCCCCAACTAGACCTTAGCAAGTAGTTTGCGTGGTAAGCCACTCCAGGCTGTCCGGACTGACGGTTAGACGGTCCTGTCATGGCGCTGTTGAATAGATTATAACGGACCTTATAAGCTGTATTTGTCATCAGTAGTCCCCTCCCGTACTAGCACCCTTAGAGTTCGTTTCTAGGGGTGCGTTTATTGCAGTCTCTATAGGGACATGCATATATGATGGATTAGTCATGGTGAGCTTATTTGCAAGGATAGCGCCAGTCAGTCCGGTGTGATTTTGTAAAAGAGAATCAAAGAAACTTTGGTAATTTGCTCCCTGCACATTTAAATTTGATTTTGCCCTTGCAGAGGCGCCTAACAAAAATAGTTCGTCATACAACGGAAGCTTATAGTTGTTGGGCATATTCAACGATGGCGTCATTACTGATATTCGACACAATAATGGAATGTTTTGGGATTTCGCAGCTGAATATACTTGTCTTGTCAGAGTCTTCCAGACCGGAGAATTTAAATTTATAACTGCTCCAGTTTGCGTATAGCCATTGAAATATTGAATTTCTGCCACCGAATTAAAATTAACCGATTGTCCAAAAGTGCTATTTGAATCTAGTGAATCAGGATTTTGTGCTGCTGACTCGGCTGCTAGTGACCCACGAGCGTTATCAGGGGGTGTATAATCACTCGGTGGAATGAAGTTTATAGCTCTCATATTAACAAGGTGTCCCACTATCCCAGACTCCAGAACGTTCTCAGTGATGTCTTTACCAATATTCATCTTAACTTCGTTGGATCCACTTAGAGTAGTCTCCAGCGCTGTATTCTCTTTGAAAAAGGGCGACGTCGATGAGAGAAACTGGCTGCTCTGCAGTGTATTTATATTGATATCTTTGCCGCGGCTCTTCAAAACAGCGCCCAAAGGCAACGTGGTTTGCTCGACCGAAATGCCGGCGCTCAATAAAATATTATTTAGTTCACTGTAGTAAATTGCATCTGAGCTATTGGGGGACGTGGGAGGTCTTGTCGAGCTATTGGGGTCCAAAGAGGCGTTAAGAATACCGTTTCCTTGTGAAGACGCGAGGTCGACCGTACTCGTATCGACTACGCTCCCTTCAGTGTTGATCCTCACCGGAGTCAAAAAGCCAAACTGATTTACACCAGGATCGTTGGGCCGTGGCAAAATAAACTTACTTAGCTCTATCTGAACACGATTAATAAAGTTGTCATAACTAACATTAACCAATGCCCCGTTTCGCTCGGTAAGATTGGCATCTAGGTAATCAGTCCCGGTGCCGGATGGTCCTGGGGATGTATAGTTAGAGCTAAAGACGTGATTTAAGAGAATTTTGCGCGTGGCGCCGTTCTGCGAATCTATCTTAGACCGGACATTAGATCCTCCAGCCGAGGCAGACTGGGTGGGAGGATCAATAAGCATTCGTAAATTGGTCACAAAATCCCCTACAATCTCTTTCACTTTCAGCATTGAGGTTAAATCCCTATTGCCAGAATTTGCCATGGCTACTAAATTTTTTCTCCATACGCTGGGACTAGGAGTCATCGCTCCGTCGCCGAAGAGAAACTCTACTGATGCCAAGTATGAGCTAATTAATTCTTTCCATGCGGGGCTTTCATTCCGAGCTTCTGCAGCTTGTGCTTGTGACATTTGTTCAATTCCGGCGCCGCTTTTCCCATGTCCGGTCATTTTGTCATAAAAAAGTTCATATTTCTTAAGATTAATATCTAGCTTATTAAGTAAAGTTTTAATAGCAGACGTAGTGAAATCTGAAGTCTCAATAACGACTCTATATTCATAAGTTCCAAAATTATAATTTGCCATGGTGGCATCAGTAGCAACAAGCGCTAGAACATTACCATTTAATTTACTGAATCCAAGTGTGCGCACTCCGCTGCCCAACGTCGCGACGAGCTTTTCTTCTTCGTTGGGTTTTTTTTGCCCACTTCCACAGATGTCAACTTTTCCAGGCGTTAATTCATTTGGTTCTATATTAGCATTAATGCGAGTGCGATAAATTTTAATATTTTCAATATTATAAGAGTTATAAAGAGCCGTGGGGTTTTGTATTAGATATCCTAAAGTAGAATTTTCTCGGGCTAGCCGTCCGTAATCAATTGAAAAAAAGATTTTTAATGAATTATCCTGCATGCGAGAATAAGTTGAATCTGAAATATACCTAGGGGTCTGAATGATCTTTTTAATAGCCTCATTGTTTCGACGAGCGGCTGGAGCAGAGGTCGATGCTAGAGAGGAGTCAACTAGCTGGACGGCACTATCTGATAAAGTAAAATCTAATTGATTTGCTGCTTCTATAAATCGTAAATCCTGTAGTTTTTGATTGGATACTAAAAGTGGAGATACAGACCGGTGGCTCGCGTTCGTGTGCTTTGCGCCGACCATATAACCCTGATTTTCGTTATAGTGTACGGGACCTGGCCACAGGAAATCGCCGCGATCATCTTGCTGGTTCAGTTTAAAAACTGCTGTCTGAAGAGGGGACGCTCCTTTGGTCAATATAGTCTCGCACGTAGGAACTCCTACTCGCAGGGCGCGCATTTTACCTTCTACACCGTTTTTCATTAAGCTCTGAGGGTCAGAGCCATAAGTAACCGCATAAAAATAAAGATTATCCAAAGCTTTTAGCGAAAAAGATTGCTTTAGAACCAGGGTTTTGGATGCCACAACCTTTTGATCGGAACCCAATGTAATACTCATCGACCTTTGTGTTTTTGGAGGTGGCTTCAAATAATGCTTTATAATTCTCCCTTCTCCATTTATTTTCAAATTTTTAATCATTGTTTTGGTTTGTAGAGGGTTTGTTTTAAGACTCATTAAGAGCCGCGGATCACGAGAAAAGGCAGCAAAAACACGATAATCGCCATTTAGAAGTTTATGGCTTGCGCGTTGAGCGGCTGCTGCGCTACGAGATATTACCTGAAGGGAGAGATTCACTTGCACTGTTTGCTTACCGGCAGCTAGATCCGGCGGAAGAAGCGTTATTTTCTCCACATAAACCGCTGGAAGTCCCATGGCTTGTGCTGGATTGATCGCTGAGGCATCGGGCTTCATTTTAACACGGCTCCTCATCATCAGTAACATAGATGTCTCTATTGAAACTAAATCGACTTGTATTTGAAGCCATATCGCGCGGGGTCATATTAATTGCATCCATAATGCGAGCAGGAAGCTCCTCATCTAAATATAAATTAAAATAATATTCGACATCCCCAGTGTTAGTTTGAGTATTGCCGAGAGGCTTGGGGGCTATAAATTGAGTAGAATCGGCGCTGGCAAATGACATTTGTTCTAGTGTGCTTGGTCCCGGGGTGGTAGAGCTGCCGGCAGAATCGAAAAAGACCTCAACTTCAAAGTTTTCTTTCTCAAAATTAGTATTTCCCTCTAAAATCTCCAACACCAAATAATCTTCTTTCATTGATAAATATATATTAGGCTCCGAACTATCTAGATACCCGCTAATTGCGTCACTCTTAAATTCACCCTGCTGATAAAATATCTTATAATCTAGCTCAAGTGACAACTGTGGGATATGGGTTATGACGCCGTCATTTAAACCGGCGACACTACTTAAGGGGTTAGTAATAATATAATCGGTCGCACTATCTATGGTATTTTTCAAAGCGCTAATAGACCATGCCGCGGTCTTTGTCGACGATATGTCGCCAGTCCCTATGGGATAAGAAGTAAAGTTACTTCTGGCAGTAAATGATTCTTGATGAAGAGCCTCTGTGTTGTCTGCAGGATCAGAAGAATCACTTCCTAAGGCGTCTGTAACGCTTTCTATGAACCGATCGACTCGTCCCTCCGCGCTGGTGCACGTGGGGATAACCTTAAGATTTGGAGTCTCATGACGGATGCGCTGGTCAATAGCATTTTGAGGCTCCCCTGAAACATCTGCATACTCAGAGTTATACAGGATCTCATCATCATAAAATCCATAGTAGACAGGGTCGAGTTTGCCGATCGACAAGAGATACTTGCCGTACTCGGTCAATTGCACTTCGAGAATTTCTTCTTTTTTGTTAAAAAACTCTACCATTTCTTACTTTCCCGTCTCCGGCTTTATAACCTTAGTCGGAATTCCTTCCTCTACTTCCTTTAATAGCGCCGACGGCGGTGCAATAACGCGGGGTAGACTCCTCGGTGCCGGAATGTACTCTCGTAGGTCTGGCATCATCACGTCCTCTTCCTCGTCTTCTGGAATAATGTCGTCAGTTGCGTAAGTCACCGATTCATCTATCTTAACTAGCTCCACGAAGGAGAAGTAATCATAAGGCCAGTTATAGCTGTATGGGGAGTCCAGTGACTCCTGCACGATGGGCAGTCCCTCTGTGAGACCCTTCTTCGTATATACACTATAATCCTTTTCAGCCTTTCTCTTAACCTTAAATACCATCCACTGAAGTTCTTCCTTGTTCTCCAGCATCTTGTCAACAAGACTGCGGATCTTAATAGTTGCATTTGACTTTTGGAATGCAGAGCCCTTTGTAGGCGCACAGTTCTGCCAGATGTCCATAAGATCCTTTTGGGTAAATTGCATACTGAATTCAAAGGCGTAGAAAGCGAAAGGCTTCACTCCCTTATGGTTCTTGAGGAAGTCCATGGTCGGCGGGAACACGTACTTGTTAAGCAGTGCTAATTGGGTTACATATTCTTGTGATCTCATCTCAACGTTAAAGAACTCGCGGTTGCCCCTAACCGTGATGAAGGGTACGCATACGATTGCTTCTTCGACTGTTTTCTCGTCTGCGAAGTCGCCAATTCGCTTTTTAGAGGGGGTGAGTCCCACAATTTCAGTTAAAGGATTCACATCGATTGTTCCGCCGTATGTGGAGGAACTGTACTGGGTGGGAAGATTTTCAATAGATAAATGGATTCCTTCTGATCCTGAAAGTGTCTTGCCGTATTGATGCCACATACCGCGAACCTTAGGCGCTGAATTTAGCAAAGATCCCGGAGAAAAGGTGTAGAAAGGCGAATTTGTATTAAGACCGTGACCCGCGTCACTGCCAAGACCGAGGCCCTGTACAGCAGACGCCGAAGCGGGCACACCAAAGAAATTCAACATGGGAGCTTCAAATTTAGTCTGGATTAACCAACGAGCCTGCTGCGTATTGGTATCGGGAGGTACCACAAGAAGTTTTTCAGATATATCGACGCTCGAAGTAACTTGAGGTCTGACCACATCATAACCGGGAGCATAATCCTGAAAAAGCCATGCCGAAAACTTTTCGTCGCCGCCGATGATTCCAGTGGTGCCGACGGCGGCTGCATCAGCAGAAACTTTAGTAAATTCAGTAACCTTATTGCCCAAAATCTCATCTAATGTTACTTTTCCACTATACGGCGCCTTAAAGATTACATTAGCTTCACACGAACCATACCAGTGAGGGGGCAGCCATGGCTCATAGCTAATACGATCGTTCGAGATACCGGGCTCCTGGTATGTTGTCCCCCCGGGGACGCCAACCTGGGATCCCCTCAGCTGGACAGGGGGGCCGAATGCTGAGTCGCGGCTGTACATTCCAAAGGTTCTTTCGAGGGGAAAGCCACTCTCAGAAGCAGATAAATTAGTTCTTGCAAGCTTTATACGCATTCCATAATATTTGTCTTTTTTAACTGCCAAGAACTCTTCTTCCGGCTTCGAAACAAAGGACTTAAGTGGTTGCTGGAAAAAATTCACAGTTTCGCACAAGAAGTTGTCTATGCCTAGCTTGTACAGTGGTGACCGGGAATTGCCTTTATAGAGTATCCTGGGCGTGGAGCCATCGGCAGTTAGCCCCAAACTAGAACTACCGAGACCTGTATCATATAAAAACTTGCGTGCACGCCGCTTAACGCTTTCTTCGTCGCCATGTTTATTTATTGCATTTATAGAAAGATAAGTATCCGGATCTCTAATAGCTTCAAAGGGTATGGGTTGGCCATAGAAGTTAGTACCATAGAGGTCCTGTGCGCCGCGGGAAACAATCCGAAGATTGTAGAAGGGCCACTTTCCTGCCGAAGATACTCCAGTCGCTGAGAGAGCACTGAGATGGAAATAGCCAGTTCCATCCAGATTAGACTCGCGATAGCCTGCAACTCCGGGATCGTTGATGCCCGGCACGCCGAAAAAAGAAGCTGTAGTTGCAGAATCGACCGAAGCAGTCAGACCAAGCCCGTTGCCCCCAACCAACACAAGGCTGCTGCATGCAATACCAGATTTAATTGTATTAAACAAAATTCCCGGTGCCATAAGCGGTTCTAACAGAATTCGTTTGGTAATCTTCTGCGCTCCGTTCCAATTGCCATCATTGAATGGATATGAAGCAATGGGTCCCAAAGATTGAGACAGCAATCTACCTAACTCTACCGTTCTTTCAGCCGGGTAAAATCCCTTATAAGGGAGGAACTGCATCAGAGCATCACAACTTAATTCTATAGTATGCCTCTTTAACTGTGCGCCGGCAGCAGTAGTTTTGTTGGCAAGCTGCTGATCTACAACCTTAAAATACTTCATGAAATCCGATGTAGAATAAACCTTATAAAAATCTTCATTGGTGCTATCTGCTTGAATCGCTCCCGTTACACTGAAGAGATTCTTAACATCTGCCTGGAAATTGCCGTTCTCATCAAGGATATATTTTGCCATGTGATCACTAATTCTAAACTCCGGAATAATGGACATATTCTTACCAAGTTTTTGAACATTTTCCATATATCCTTCGTATGGCTTATATGGCATCGAAGCGCTTTCATGAGCTGTCCAGCTTTGATAACCAAATAGTAGACCAGTACCGCGCGCTGGGCGCGAGGTGCCACCCGGCTGGACTAGGTGACCGACTGAACCTGTAGAAAGAACACCGTTCCTAATTGGCATTGTATACGCCAAAGACGCAGTAATAGAGGAAACACCCTTCTGGCTGTAAAGACCAAATCTAGCATATGTGTTCATTAGTTCGCCAGCCTGAGAACCCATATAGCCCGCGGGCTCAATGGAATCTGCGGTTTGACCACCGGGCATGATGCCGCCCCCCTGCACAACAAGTCCGCGGAGTCCCCCGGGAGGATAAGAAGCCTGCTGAGCTGGATTGTCTGGGGAATGGGTCAGCGCCATCGGTGCATCCAGTGGCCACACACTCTCGCCTGGGTCATAGAAGCCCTGGGAGTTTGGCTTGGGCGGGATCTGAATTGAACGATACTTACGTACTTCATTCCAAACATCATCAAAGTTATATGCTTCACGAACTCGGATTCTCTTTTGTCCGGTATTAGTCGCGGCAGGATAAATCTTCTGTCCATATTTAACAACCGCGCTCAAATTGGAATCAAAGAGATAGTCTGCTGCAGCATTAAAGGCATTTCCTACATCTGGTCTAATTCGCTCTCCCAAAGACAAGCGATTATTGAGTCCTTGATTGGTGAAATAGTCCATGTTATTCTGATAACTAACCTTGAGTCTCAGATCGTTGTCTTTGTTTCCGCCGGCACGATCTTCGAATACAAACTCAATGGGCTTGGCGGTATCGTAAACGACTGGCATTTCGGTATAATCCACAAATTTGTTGGCTTGCTTGCCTTGTTGTAGACCACGGCGAGACTTAGCTGGCGCCGGGGGTATAAGAACGCCGATCTTGTTCTCCTTGCGCAATTGACGCGCAACTTTGTGCTCACCGGTTCTTATCTGTTTCCACGTGGGATGTCCATAAGGTCCATTACGACCCAGATTAAGAGTGTTAAAAGATGTGGCGTAATCAGATTCAAAGGTTTTAAGGTCAGGTGCAGTATTGCGAACGGGCATAAGAGACCCCGACGTTGGGAAGGTCGATGTGAGGATCGGGATTTCGCCCAGTGCGATGGCGCCGGCGTTACTTTGAGAATATGCAGTGGGAATCGCGTGGTTGTAGGGCGTGTCCGCGCGGTCTCCGGCGCCCGGGCTGAAGCGATACCAAGCCACCAAATCCTCCGGGAGAAGCTGTTTGATATTTGTTGCGGCGCCGTTGTTATATAACGCGGCGGCCTGGGAATCATTCAAAATCGTATTCCATACGGCTAGGTCAGCAAACATTCCATCCCACGTGCCCTGCACGGTACCCAAGCCAGAGCCTGCATAGTAAGAAGAATTTCCTACAGTCATATCGGTGAAATTAGAGGATAATCCTACATATGAACCAGTCGGTCGCGTACGGCAAGCTATATTACCGCCTGATCCGCCGATGGCTGAACCAGAGACAGTGTATTTTCGTCCATTAACATAAAAGATAGGATTGTTTGAAGCAGAGGACCCATCATAAGTCATTACAACATGATACCACTTTCCATTCTCAATAGTGGATCCGCCCGTTTCGTCGCAAACAACCCAGGAACCGGTGGCTGTCGAGAAGTTACTTGCGTATAACGATAAATAGCCATCATCGTCGACCGTTGTAAAGAAAGTGCCTGGTTGCGCTCGTACGGAGCCGTACATATTAGAATTACCAAAATTAAAAATTCTAGGCCAGTGCGCAGGGGTCGAATATTGGTGTACTGTATTATAGTTATATGCATTCTTGCCCGGACCGTCTCTTCTCATCCACCATGTCCAGGACATTTGATTTGCATTTGTCGAACCGGTGCCGATAAGTGCGTCCCACTCATATATGTGCCCAAAATATGTTGTCCCCCAGACGTTGTTAAAGTGCTGTCCATCACGAGAAGAGATTACAGGGGTTGCCTCATAATTTGTCGGTACGGTTTGGGGACCGCCTAGGCGGCGCGGGGTAAGCGTTGCAGGCCACTCAGGAGTAGGATCTCCGGTCGGGGGTTCTACAACCGTGGCACCCTGGATATGGAGGCTCGTATCTACAGGGTCTACAATCATTGTGTTCAAGCCAACATGCAAGGGCTCTCTACCGAAAAACATCAATCTATCTGATCCGGTGACTGGAGTGGGGCGCCCCCACCTAGTAGTGTTAACTCTTTGAATACGAGGGCCCCGAGAAAAAGCATCTCCGTGAGTAGCGATACCTTCGAGAGAAGTGGCTTTTATACAACTCGGCGCCTGGAGATCATAAAAAGTATCTTGCGCCGGGATGGGACGATATGCTGGATGTGATTGTAAAGAAGAAGTAACCCAACTATATTGTTGCACAGATCTCGGAATTGGATGCTGTACAAACAAGTTGTCATACTGAATGGATCGCTGCACATATTTGGGTGAATTCGTGCTCTCAAATTTAACATTACCATTGAGATAAACAGACGAAAGCGGCATCGTGGCGTTGCGCGTCTCTTTGACTGGATAGGTGGGGTAAGACCCAGTGAACCACTTCTGAATAGCATTAAGAACGCCCAGAGTGTTCCAGGCATCAGCACCATCATGGCGCGCCGGGTTGTCCGAATAACCATAAGAAGTATCGGTGCCTCCTATTTGAGAGCCAGAAAATTGATGAAAACGATAATACGCGACAAGATTGGTTAATAAATCAGTAGGATAGGATCCCGAAGTGGAGGGATGTGGTAGACCCAATTCATTATACTCTTGGCGTACAGTTTCTGTGGAAGCTTGTTTAACCATTGAACTATCAAAAAGATCAAACGTATATCCTCCGTTATAAAGGCTCTGAATTGGTGTCGTAGTCAAGGAGCGATGAACATACCACACCATTTCGCTCATAGAACCAATCCACGGATATGATGACGTAGCGTTAAAAGTCCTCAAGGGGGTGCCGCCATCGCCGCTGGCGCCGAGGGATAGTTGCGAGTTCACCTGCAAGGGGACTTGTAATATGCCGGTTCCACTACCCGTGATCCTCAGTTGCCAGTCTTCAACACCATTGATATACATTCTCAAAAACTTTTCGTCGATCGTTGAGTTGTTGAGCCCCTGTTTGCGAACCAATGCAATATGGAACCACCGATTTAAGGGGGCTGCGCCGGCGCATTCTATAAGACCATTTTCAGAGCCTGAGTAATGCCACACCATTTTGTCGTCGCTTTGGTTATAATACAGCGACGTTTTCTCTTGTCCATTATCAACAGTAACAGCAAATACATTATGCCGACCCAAGGATGGTGTACTTGAGACATCTCCCGAGGGAGGCATATTGGGCGAGTTTGCATCAATATAAAGCCATGTTGCCATGGACCAGTTGGAGACAGGATTTGGGGTGAAATTCATATATGCGTTGTACAGCGTAGAACCGTATGCCGCTCCGCCTATCGCGCCGCTAGCCACAGTTCCCAGGGCATATCCAACTCCAGACTCATAGGGGCTATCAAATTTAGCAGCATGCCCAGAGATCTCTTTCATTACCACCTTAGCATTCCGATTGGTCTTATGATAAGACGGAACGGTCACATATGTCTGAGGCACCACTTCCCCGAAGACTCCATCTGCACCGAACCTGCCACTGTGAAGCCTAGAAAGCTGCCTAAGACCTCGCGGTCTTCCGATCTGATCTCGGACCTGAATGGTGCCTGAAAGTTCGCCGTAGACTTGTCCAAGAGATCCTGTATTTCCAAAGTTAAGGGTGCGGGGGCTTCGGTAAGGAGACGCATTGTAAACTGACATCTCTTCATGCGCTGGGTCCATATATCCGGGGGAGTTGACTTCATAGCCAGCACCGCCTGCACTAAAGCGATTTACAATAACAGATTGATTGGAATTCGCGCCGGTTCGATTAGGCAACTCATAATCTAGATTGCCTCTCGGGTTCTCTATAAGACTTCCGTATGCGCTGTAGGGAGGGAATTCAGGCGAAATGCCAGAGTCAGCGTTCGTCGGTTCACTGAAATTGTTAGCAGTACCGTTAGCAAACCCCATTTGATCATGAAAAGTGCCGTCATTGGCATCGCGACTATCATCTCCAAGTGGATACCAAGCAATTAGACCGTTCGGAGTTGGATTTAGTCCGCCGGTACGACTGTCACTCCCAATATGTCGCAAGTTGATGCGACCGCCGGCGGAGTAGATTGTCGACGCTTCTGCAGCTGAAAGTTCCTTGCCCCATACCGCAAAGTCACAGATATATCCATCATAACAAAGGCCTGCGTCTCCAATTCGTAGTGTATCGGCTATCGCTATATTGTCGCTAGTTGCGCTACCTAAAGTACCATTATCAAGTGCTCCATTAATATACATATTGGGCTTGTTGCCGGTCCCAGCAGCAAGAGTTACAACCACGTGGTACCATGTCCCAGCTGAAATTGTCGAAGAAAACACATATGGGTCGGTGCCACTACTGCCAACTACAAATCTAAGTTTGCTAGAGTTAATTTGCATACTATAAGTTGGGGTAGAAGTGTCGCCGAGTTTGAAAATCCAATATCCGGACGGGAGCGAGTCAGCATTCAACCACATTGAAAAGCTAACAGGCTTCGCAGCTGCCCCGGCGCCGCCGACAGCAGCCTCCCAATCGCTGCCGCCCGCAACCCCTGCGTCAATATAATCATTGTTACCATCAAAATGAACAGATTTCCCAACTTGGGGTGTAAGAGGAAAGCGCCCGCGAGTAGACAATGTTTCTGGGTAGCGAGCAAAATCATATGACTGATCGTTGAAGTAGAAATCGTTTTGAGTGCGGCCAGATGTCTGTACCACTTCATAATTCTTCTGGTAGTTTCCGATCTTCCCATGTGCTAGCGTACCCGGGAGGTTCGTGCCCACTGAAGAAGTGGTCATCTTAATATTCTGAATGTTTATGGGGCGTTTGGCACCAACGTTGCGCAGGCGATGAGCAGTGGGAACATCTTTATCAAATCCCTCTGCGGCGCCGCCATCATAGTTGGGGGGCACGATGCCAATCATTGGTGTTTCAAAGTCTGCGCCGTCTTTGGATAGAACTTTATCGAACTTTATCTTCCAACCTTCAGCGCGGTAGCGGGCACTATCAGATCCCTCATTTAATTCAGTGTGTCGATATTGACGACCGCCAACAAACTTCTCTGTAAAGGGTCCCTGGAGAGGTGTGTCGCTGTCATGGACGATGTCGTGATGCAGGTTTGTAATCTCAATATCCGGAGCATAGTTTTGGATAACTTGAAGGTTTTGTCCTGTAGCGACTGAGGAAGAGTAGATGCTAAATGGTGCTATCAGGTTGCCGTCGCCTGCATTGAGATCATCATTATCTCGATTGATATCCGGATTCAATCCAAATCCTAGGCGCTGCTTAAAAGCCGGATGATAAACATCCTTCGTATTCATTAGCTCCTCAACTTCGCGTCGGAAGCCAACCATGATATTTTCAGCTGCACCATTCCTTACTGAACCAAATGGGGTGGTGGCCACGAAGACAAAGTCGGTCTTCTTATTGATACCAAATCCAACACCACCCAGTGTTGAATTGCCTTCTGCACCAAATTTATAGGGAGCCTGCTGTGCTCTCTGGTTGGTGGATTTAACATTCTCCAACATAGCTTGCTTATTTTTTAATAAGCCGGGATCAGCGGAGGGTGTATCCTCTACTAATGCAGTTGTATTTCGAGCAGCCTCAGATTGCCACCAAATGGAGTTTTCATTTGTAATTGACCCATAATATGCGGCGGCAAAGACCGGGGAATCTTCCTCGATATCTGCTGCCGAGTCGAAATTGGTTGGGGTACCGTTTCTGCCTCCAACAACTTGATCATAGATTGTCCCATCATAAGTATCAAGAGGGTCAGCGCCCATCATCCACCAGGACAGAAGATTGGGAGTGGTACTCACCTTCTTAAGGTTAACTCGTTTTCCACTTCCATAAATTTCAGTTACTTCGGCAGAGGAAAGTTCTTTGTCCCACACGGCAACATCGCACATATTGCCCGGTAGTTTGACTCCAGAAGGTGTGGAGGATCCTATAACGCCGTTGTTCGTCACGATTGCTTCTGGCGCGCCAGTTGTTTGGACGTCATATGATGTTTCTGACGCGTCGACATAAATTTTCAGGGCGCCCCCAGAGGCTCCAGCGTATGTAACTACAACGTGCTGCCAAACATCTTGTGTAAGCGCGCCGGCGGTGGCGATAGTGCCGAGGGAGCCGCCCGTATCTAGCTTCGCAAATAATCGAGTATTGTTGGGACCTGTTCCGGAGTTACAAACTAATCCTCGATCGAGGTTACCAAACGTAATTATTCCCGGGGCGTTGCCGGTGGGCCATACGGCAGGCTTAAGCCAAAGCGATAAACTGAATGCCTTTGCCGAGGCTCCCGCGAGTCCGATCAATGTATCCCAAGTGCCAGCAGCTCCAATATCCACGTATTCGTCGGTGCCATCGAACAGGAGGGATTTGGGATCCGGCGGTGGTGGTGGGACGGGCGCATGAATAAATTTCCAGTTCTTGAAGTTGATCGGCTGAGATGTTCCAATCTGTCTTCGTGTGGCAGCATTGGCAGAAAAGAATCCAATGCCCGCGGGATTGTCTTCAGGAGAACCACCCTGTGGCATCTGTGTGGAGTTACCCTGTAATGTTCCTTCCGGGTCGGCGACTTGCTGCTTAACATTCTGAATCTTGTGTTGATATTTACTTCGTTCGAGCATGTGGCTCTCAATAACCGTTCGCACATTCTCTGCGAAATCAGCAGAGGCAGGA
>Ga0208790_1000595_pt1 | contig 17142 bp, 14 predicted proteins | sample 10_taG_FD_184083 | JGI IMG/M metagenome (GOLD analysis project Ga0208790, IMG submission 184083) | Marine viral communities from the Subarctic Pacific Ocean - 10_ETSP_OMZ_AT15264 metaG (SPAdes) (version 2) | ecosystem: Environmental > Aquatic > Marine > Oceanic | place: Pacific Ocean | collected... | reverse complement strand
CATCTAATGCGTCAATCATGTCAGAGTAAATGTCTTCCTCATAAACACCAACCTGTTCTAATAATCTAATAGCGAGTAATGTTGCTAATACAAGGTCATCAGTTTCTCCTGCTTTTGCTTCGTAACTTCCGCCTTTAGCAATAAAGTTTTTAACTTCTCTAATTAAATTTTTGCTATACATGATAATCTTATTGTTTTCGACAAACAATTTGAATTTGCTACAAACTTGTAATTTTGATTTGTTTGTTGTAGTAAATCCTTTACGTTTTTTACCTGCTTCATGGACAAACACTCCTTGAAACATATCTTCACCCATTTCATTTATTAACTGGATTACTGCTTCACCTAACGTATTATTTTCTACACTCCAGTAGATATTATTTGGGTCAACACCTTCTTCTATCAAAGCATCTAACATTGTTTTCATAACTAATAATTGTTCTTTGACATTTGATTTATTGTGTTGCCATTCTGCTACTTGTTCAAGTCTAGGTGCTGAATACAATTCAATGGCGGCATTATCACCACCAGTACCCATTGCTGGATCTAACGCCATAAAATACTTTTTCTCTTTATCAATATTCTTAAAGAATCGTATTTGTCCTTGCTTTTTTAATGGTTCAATACCACCCAAGTCTAATAACTTTATAGGCTTAATTAATGTTTCATCCCAAACAATAAACTCACAGTTATGTTCACGTCTAAATCGCTCTTCACCTATTTTTGCTTCTTCTTTTTTTGCCCAATCTTCATTTCTCTCTGGGTGTTCTTCCCACTTAACAAGGTATGATTTAAATCCATTTACTCCAGTATCAGTTTCATTACCAAATTCATCTACACAATTTGTTGCCTCTTTCCAAATACGTGCAAACTGATCGTCATCTTGGTTAGGTGTACTTGTAATAATACAACTACCACCTGTGCTTAATGTAGGAGAAATACTAGTCCAGAATTCTTGTGCTATACGTGGTGGGACAAAGGCAAACTCGTCTAAGTAAACTAAACTTAAACTCATACCTCTACCTGTGTTGTCTGTTGTTGCTTGAGCAATTATACGTGACCCATTATCAAATTCTATACTACCTTTATTATATGCAACACATCCTGCTCGTAAAAAATCTGGGCAAGTTTCATAAGCAAATCGCAATTTAGTCATTATTTCTTGAGCATTTGCATACTTGTTAGAAGCAACAAGTATTGTACTGTCAGGTTTAAACATTGCATACCATAACAAGTATGCCGCGGCAGTAGTTGACTTACCAGTCTGCCGTGCCATCATTGTTATACTATATTTGTGAGTATGGTATGTTTCAATCAGAACTTTTTGGAAATCAAATAAATTAAATTGAAGTCTGCCTTTTAACGGATGTTGAATATTGGTATAATTGTTAATGAAATGAATAGGATCTGCAATGCATTTTCCTAATTCATCAACTTGACCTTGCGTATACCGTTCCGTTTGATGCGGCTTTTTTACTAATCCAGTATCTACGGTTGACATAAAGATTATTTATTATGCTACTGGTGCGGCCGGTGCCGGTGCTCCTGCGGCTAGTGCTGGTGCTCCTGCTGGTGCTTTTGCTACTTGCTGGGCCTGTTGTCCTGCGGCTTGTGTTGCCTTAACTTTTTCTTTCCAAATGCCCGCATCTTTCTGAAGTTGTAATATATCTGGATCTTTAGCAGGATCCAAACCAAGGGCTGGGGCTAACTTTGTAATGTCCTGTATAGTTTTATCCATTACCTTTGTCATATTTCCGGCTGAGGCAGCCACTTTAGTGGCGGCATCTGCTTGTGCTTTTGCTTGTTGAGCAACTTTTGGATCAACTGCTGGTGCTGGTGCGACTGGTGCTGGTGCGGCGCCCTGTGTGGGTGATTGTGCTGGTGCATTTGCCGCCTGTTGTGCCTGAGTGGCTTGTACTGCGGCTCCGGTTTGATTTGGGGGTGCTTCGTCTAGTTCATCTTTTTTTTTAGATAAGTCTATAGATATGTTTCTACCAGTAAACCCATTATATCGTTCAAACATGTCTGACTCTTTAATATCGTCTAATGGATTATCACCTGAAATTGTTGTGGCGTGATGGTTTTTTGTTGCGCCTCGAATACTAAAATCAGTATGTGTATCACCTTTAACGTCTGGTGCTCCATCATTTGTATTTGCTGGTGCATTTCCAAGACGCTCTTCTACTTCATTAGCGGCATTTGCAAGCATCCCCATGTGCTTTCGCATTATCATGGTATTATCTGCTGGCTCGTCATCGCCACCGCACGGACTAGGCGCAGGTGAAGCATCATCATGTGGATGATTGTGGTCATCATGGTCATCGCCTCCACAGACAGAACAACCGCCACCCATTGGTGCATCATCATCAGATGACATTTGAGCGGGTTCATCAGACATACCGTCAATCATTTTTAATAGTCTGTCCATATCCTGCACAGAAGCATTTTGTATAGTGATATCCATTATACCATCCTTTTAATAGTCAAATTTTTCTTTATTTTTTAAGTACGAAACTAATCGCATTACAACCATATTATCATGCTCTAAGAATTCTAAAAATTTTAGTATCATATCAATTAAAATATAAACATGATTATATGGAACATGATCACCTTGTAACATCTTTTTAACGATGTTCATTAACCTTGCTCTATCTTGTGTGTCAAAAAACTCATTACCAGACAAAATTTCAATACGATTTAATAAAGTTTTAACTTTGTTTAAATGTTTTCCTTCTTCTGAGTCTGGTCTTTCATCTTGATCACCGCCATCTCCAACTGGATCAGCATCTTCATCTTCAACTGGTGGGAGTTCAATAACATCAGTTTTGTCTTTGTCGTCACCCATTAATTCATTTAATTTTCGGGCAAGATCTTTAATATCTTCTACTGCTGGATTACTTGTTGGTAGTACGGTATTTGTCATGCTGGTACCTCTGCACCTGTGTTTGCTTTTTCACGTTCTTTTCTATCTACTTCCATCTCTTTTAAGAAAGCATCAACGAATTCATTACCAAAATGCTCTGAACCATCTCCACTTGCATCTATTTCTTTTTTACTGTATTCACTTGAAGTACTAAGTTTAGTTTCGTATGTTTCGTTTGCTTGAGCCTCTTCTTCTTCTTGTTCCAATACATGATTCTTATCATTAACGATTAAGAAGTTTTCGTTTACATTTAATGCATGACATAAATCCTGCCGTGCTTTTTGTAAACTCAATGGAACATCAGTTGTGAACTCAACAATGAAAACTTCTGCGTTTTCAGTCTTAAGTCCCATTGGACTCTTTTGGATTATTGTTTTGGTAGGATTTTTAAATCCGTTTAATCCATATTGCTCTAAGTATTGTTTTATTTTACCTACGTTAGTTGAATCTGTTAACTCATTTAGAGCTAGTCTGAGTTTATATTCATTAACTTTTTTAGCCTCGGCTAGGTATGCGTTTAAATCTTTCATCAGTTTTTTAACCCTTAAATGCAGATAGATTTGCTAACAAATCATTTCTAGTATTTATAACAACTTCATCATTCATTACTTGTTTTACAACCGGGTTCTTGACATCGGATTCCAGTTTTAATTTTTTTAATTGTAGTTCGATTGTTTTCAATTTTCTATCTTGCTTGTTTTGTTTTGCAGTTATTGCGTTACCGAGCATTGTACTTGCAACTTCATATATTCTTCCAGCATGTCTGTCTTCTACATTATTTGCTAAATCCATTAAATCATCAAATGCATCAGTTGCTTTTTTAGCAAGGTCATCCATGTCAAGATCGGAATCTTGTAAATTTCTGACAGTATCTAATGCCGCATCAATTTTAAACCCAGTATCCATTACTTCTTGTGATACAGGTTCTGTTATTGCTGGTAATGCGTCATCACTTACTTCCAACTTTACATTATCTAAATTTACTTGCTCGTCTGTTTCTGCCGGGGGCAAATTAAACAGTTGTTCTAATTTTTCTGTCATTTTCCCTTTACATTTTTAAATATATCTGCCTCGGTTACTACTCTAAATTTCATGCCTTGACGTTTACACCATTCATCTGCAGATTGCCATTTAGCAACATTTAATACAAAAGCATTCCTATCAGTACGCTTTTGCCCTTCCATGTATTTACTCTGTGATTTTGGTTTGATTTCTACAATTTCTGCGTGAGATTTGCCGTTTTTATCTTTATAAACAATAAAAAAATCTGGTATGTAGTTACATATACGGCCTGTAAAAGGATTTCTATATGGAATTCTAGTTGCTTCTGATGCCCACTTTATTATGCCTGCATGGTTATCACACATCCGCATAAACACGAGTTCCCAACCAGAACGGTATTTGGGATCATGTTTTCCAACATACTTGGTTGGATTTGTTGGTGTGTAAATTCCTTGTTGATACTTTGGCATTTTTCATCTTAAAAAAATAATTCAGTTACTAATGGAGCATTTTGCTCTAAGTTAATCTTACCTATTTTACTAGTTAAGTTGCGACTTGAATTTAATTGCGAATAAATTTGATCATCAAAATCAATCGCACCTTGTACAATCTGAGTCGCTAAATCTTGGGCATTCATTTTTAATGTTTTTGCTATTAGGATTATCTCTTTAGCAAAATTTGTTACTACACTTTCGTTTGTCCCGTTATCAAGTAATGTTTTTTTGATCAATCCAAGTTCAATATCATCAATCACAACGACGCTATCACTACTCGTTAATAGTGTACTAACATAACTTCCTTCATTTGCTGTTGCTACTACTGCCATATTAAAATCCTAACCCGCATGTGGGTTTGGTGTTCCTGTTGATCCTGGTTTCTGGTCACCACTACTAAAATAATCTGAAACAGTATCATATAAACTGCTTGAATTTTTTGCATCGCCATGATCATATGTTGACCAATTTTCGTATGCAAAAGTTAGACTATATGTTATATATCCATTATCTGTATAACTTAAATCACTAGATGATATATCTGTAATTATTGGGTTATATAATATTGTACTAATTCGTTTTGGTGTGTTTTTACGAACATATGATGAACTTGCACCATGTTCTTTATTAATAAAAATTCGTCTAAAAAAGTACTTATTTCTACCACCCACATTTGCACGTGAGCGAATACCGTCTATTTTTGCTGTCATTTCATTATAGTTTGGTAAATGATAACCAAAAGCATCAGACGCAGATGTTATTTTTTCATAAGCATCTTCTGTTATAGACATCGCTTGTGTAATATCTGCTCCTTTGGCTCCAGTATTTGATAAGTCTTTATTAGAACCATCAAGATCTACTCTAAAATTTTTCCAGTAATAATTCAAGTATTGCATTATTAGCATTGTAATCGGATTATCACGGGTATCATAAAATGTAATGGTTACTGGTGTAAATTGAACACCTGTTTGTACAATTCTTTTCCTGTTGTATTGATTCAATAATTGATTATCAATTTGTGTTTGTGGTAATTGTACAGACTGTGGGACAAGAACGGCTCGTTTGAAAAGAGAACTTATATCTTGAAATTTATTTGGATCTGGGGGATCTGAACCAAATAATGCTTCTTCCCCCCATGCTTTTGCGTTTTCCCAAAGTGAAGTTTCTTCTTCACCTGCTTTAGGGTCATCTGAGTTAGAATTGCCTTCAGGTGGATAAATTTCTAAACCTAAAGACCATTGATATGACTTCCTGGGTAAAGCGGTCGCAGAGGTTCCAGATGGAACCATATTATCAAAACTTTGATCTGCGTAATTACCCAGAATCTTACCTAAAAATGCCATGCATTAATCCTAATATAATAAATTAAGCGGTTGCAGAGCTATTAGTTGATAACACTGGTAAATTTGAGTGGCCAGTTAATGTGTTTATATTATTGCCGTCAAGTGTTCCAGCCTCATGACTTGCGTTGTCATATTGAATAGTTGTACTTACTTGTTGAATTGCATTATTTGCATAATCCATTTCACCATAATTAATACTACTAATAAAACAACCCGCCATCGTCCATGTTTCTAAGACATTACTGTCTGAATCAAATGAATCACCATTTGTGCCGTCTAAAGTCTCAATATGCATTTGAAACTTATATTGGGCTCCCGAGGTGGGGGCACTTTGGCCATCATGGTCTAATTGAAGTTGGATTTGTTTGTTAAGAGCAAGAACAGATTCGTTGCTAATGTCATCTCTAAAAGTAACTGTAACAGTTTCCCATGTATGTTTTCCAACCATGAAAATTTTACTGTTATAGACATCAACTTGAATCGGATCGTAGCTCAAATTCGGCTTGCTTACTGACATTAATTGGTTACTCAGTCTTATCGAATTTTCTCCGCTTCCACCTAAGTTAACAAATGTTACTCTAAATCTATACGCCAATTTAGGCATAATAACCGGAGTAACTGTATTACCTAATGGTACACCAAATTTTGTTAAATTTGCCATGTAAAAATCTCCAACAAATCGTTTCTAGTATTTATTGGATTCTCCCAAAATGCATTAACCCGATGGTTTACTCCACCGGGTTAATTAAGTTAAAATATTATAAAGTGCCCGTATTTACAACACGTATTGGAATGTAAATGAATTCTGCGGCTTTTGCAGGTTCAATAGCAACATCAATATATAATTCGTTGCGATCAATTCTACCAGCCGTGTTATTTGTAGTATCACAAACAACTGCGAAGTCAAATAATCCACGTTTTGCGTAAATGTCTGCTAAGAATCTCTCAACAGCATTTCTTGCGTTTGCACGAGTTAATTCATCATTTGGCTCAAAAGCAAATGGTCTTGCTAGTGACTCGAGTCTTTCTCTAATATAAACTACAAGTCTAGCAACATTAACTCTATCCAATGCACTTTCTGCAGGACTTAATGTTTTCTGACCGAAAACAATTAACCCTTGTCCTGGGAAGTTAACGATTGGATTAACTTTGTTTGAATAAAGTGTGTCTCTTTCACCTTGGTTCAATGCTACTGCTACAAATTCGTTTTCATCGTCAATGTAGCCTACGTTAGTTGCATTGGAAACAATACCTCTTGTTAAACCTGCTGGTGCAAACCACGGAAATGCAACCTGGTCATTAACAGCATAAGTTCTAAGTGCAATATGACTTGGAGGAACAACAACTGTTGAACCATCGGTGTTTGTTGAATACCCTGATGGGTAGTAAACTGCCATTTTACTATCTTTAGTAATAAGGGCATCTTCACCGTTTTCACTTCCACCTGTTCCTGCCATATATGCAGTTACACCTGTTGGTGCTAATCTAAATGGTGTATCTATAACACAGAATGCAGTTTCTTTTCTATCTACACTCAATGCCAACATCTCGTCTGCACATTCTGGATAACCAGGGGATGCAATCAAGTTATATGTTAATGTTTCAGCTCTTAAGTTAGTTGCTACTAATGCCGCTTGCATTTTCTTAACAACTACTGCACGTTGAGCATTACGGCCGAAGTTACCGGCACCATCTGCTCTTGTACCACTTGCTGAACGCCACTTAAATGCACCTGCATTGGATGCATTATATTCTTTAACAACCAATCCTGAATGAATTAAGTTTACACAAAGCATGCCACTTGGATATAATACTGGATCTGGAGCATTACTATCCACTTCAGTTGCACCACCATTGTTTGTTTGGTCTGCTTCTGTTGATGTTAGGTCAGCAAATACGACACCATTTGGTGTGCTTTGATCTGCACTATCTCTAGTTACCCATACATTGTTTGCATACTCTTTAACTACTGGAAAACTATCTAAGTCTGTTGTATCAACCCAAATATCTCCTCCTGCTGGAGTTGCTGGTGCTTTTGTTCCAAATTTTGAAACTGCTTGTGGCACCCATCGTCCTGCAGATTGTTTATATAAGTCTAACTCGATGTTACCATCATACCATAATGTACCATCTGGGTTTGTACCAGGTGCACCTGTCGAGGATGCTGATAATTCATTTGCACTAGGACCAGTTGTAATAGCCTGACTGGCTGCTGAAATTCCATCAAATGAGCGTAATGCAAAACTTGCTTCTTCTGGAATTACTCTTGAATAAATCGATCCACTTGGAGGTAAACCACCACCAAGGACTGAAGCACTTACACCGCCCGTTAAGGCTGTGTCTGGTGTTCCACCTAATGTTACTGCTACAATTTTACCTGCTTCAATTTCTGCTGATGCAGTTCTATTTGTTACTCCACCACCACTAAGTGTGATTATTGGAACAGCAACATATCCAGAACCTGGATCAACAATAGTAAACGATGAAATATCGGAAATATTGTTTGTTGCCGTTGCAGTAGCACCTGTACCATTACCACCACTAACTGTAATGGTTGGTATATTAACATATCCACTTCCGCCAGCACTTACTGTAATGCCACTTACAAAACTGTTAATAACAGCCGTTGCGGTTGCAGGAGTTGTTGGATTACCACCTGATACTGAAACTGTTGGAATGGATGTATAACCCGTTCCGCCAGCATTTACGGTAACACTCTTAAGGATAACATTAATGCCAGCCGTTGCAGTTGCTTGTGAACTTGCACCGCCACCACTTAATGTTACTGTTGGTGTTGAGGTAAATCCTGTTCCAGCATTAACAATCGTAAATCCTGTAACACTTGCACTAATTGTACCTGTTGCACTTGCTGGTACTGTTTGACCACCACCTGTGAAACTGATTGTTGGTGCACTTGTATAACCTGAACCTTTATTATTAGGATCAACAGTTACACTTGATAATGGGCCTTTAATTGCGGCTACAACTTGAGCCGATACATCAGCACCACCACCTGTTAGTGTTACGGAAGGTGCACTCTGATAATTTGAGCCACCATTAAGGACTGAAACGCCAGTAACTTTACCATTAATTTTTGCTTCTGCAAGAGCATCGTTATTACCACCTAAAATACTAACTGCAATATTTCTTGCATCTGTGTAGCCTGAGCCGGATTGTGATACTGTAATACTATCCAATACACCAGTAATTGTTGCATAAGCACTTGCACTGGTATTACCAACTAATTGAATTGTTGGTGTTTGGTTGTATCCTGAACCTGCGGCCGATACGTTAAATGAGGCAATAGCACCAATAATATTTGCAGTAGCCGCACCGTCTGCTGTAAGGGTATCGCTACCATCTCTTACAATTTGTACGGTTGGTACTGTTTGGTAATTATTACCTGGTGAACTTACTGTAATACTTGTTAACTCACCTTCATATGACGAACTTGCCACAACGCCTGCACCACCTGCTGTATAAACAAAGCCAATTGCTGGTTTACCATCTTGGTATGTGCCGCCACTATCGTTATTAAGATCAATTTTATATGTAAAATTGTCACTTGTAATATTAAACGAAGCATAGTTATTTGTGTTTGTGTTACCACCATTATTAACATGGGAAATTGTAACTGGGGCACTTGGATCTAATGCACCTGGGCTCGTTAATAAGTTGTTAGCATCAATACTTGTGTCTGATGCAACCATTCGTCCACTACCAGTTGCTAATGTTTGGTTATTAGTTAATGATATGCTCGTAATTGCACCATTAATATCAACTGTTGCTGTACCACTTGCAGTTGTATTAAGTTGTAAATCTGGAGCGGCAACGGATGCACTTGGTGCTTCACCGTAACCTGTGCCTGCTGTATCAACTGTTATTGAACTTAAGAAACCATTTAATGTTCCAGTTACAGTAGCGTCTGTATCACCACCAACTCTTACTGGATCATTTGCTCTATCTGTATATGTTACACCAAATACTACCGGATATTGATAACCTGTATCGTTTGCTGGATCAACATCACCTTTATTTGTAACAACAATGTCTGTAATAGTACCACTTACTTCTGGTGTTGCAGTTGCAAGTTGGAAATTATTATTTCCTGTACCACCTGTAATTACTGCGGAAATATTGTTTAATACTGTATTAGTATATGTTGGCAATGGATAACCTGAACCTTGTGCCGTAACTGTAACGGATAAAATACCGTCTGTTAATGCAATAGTACTTGTTGGCGACACAACTGCTGGAGTATAACCATCACTACCACTATATGTCATTATAAGTGCATCAAGGTTTGCTTCGTTTGTTGCACTTAATACCATGTTAGGTACGGATACATATTCAGCACCACGGGCAAATCCATTATTTGCTTCGTCAAATACAATACCGCTAATTGCTTTACTTAAATGAGCCGTTGCAGTTGCATTGTCTGTACCACTAAGTAATGTGCCGGTAATTGTTACAGTTGGTGCAACTGTCATCGCTGAACCTCTTGTAACAATCTCAATACCAGTTACTTCATCACCATTTGCTGAAACAACAACAACCGCCGGTCGTGCCGTATATGCTGTCGCTGAGTTTGGATCTGCTAATGGTATTGTTGCAACGGCATTATTTGAAACTGTTGCAGTTGCAATACCTGTATTACCAGCAACTGTAATTGATGGAATTTGGCTGTAATATTGTCCGCCAGCCGTAACTGCGATACTATCTAAAATACCTGAAATTGCAGTTGTTGCGGCAAAACTTGTACCATTACCACCTGTTAATGTACATGCTGGATTATCACTATATCCTGTACCTGCTGTTGTTACGTTAATTCCTTGGACCGCACCTTCAAGTACTAAGTCAAATTCTGCGGATTGAGCGGCACCACCATCGTTTGTAATTGTGATAGTTGGTGTTCTGTGGTAACCTGCGCCAACATTATTAAGTACAACGGCTTTAATAACACCGCCAACAACTGTTACACTTGAAATAGTCATTTGTGTTCCACCACCTTCATCTGGTGCGGAAATTGTAATTGTTGTGCCTGCGCCGTACCCAGTACCTCCATTAGTAATTAATAAACCATTACTTGTTGTGTAACTCTCACCATTAACAAATGTTCCTGCCAATGCACCACCATTAAGATTAACTTCACCAACTGCTTGTGTTGTTGCGGCACCACTGCTTGGACCATTTGCATTTAAGTTTGCAATGTCTGGAGCACCTAATACCACTGTTGGTTCACTAGAAACGGCTGATGTTGTTCCTGAGTTACCTTGTGTTGTATGTGTATAATGTGAAGTAATTCTATATGCTGAACCACCATTACTTACAGTAACACCAGTAATTGCACCATTTAAGAATGCATTACCTGTTGCGCCTGTACCATAGCCAAGTCTTGCTGTAGCAGTTGGAACAACTGCACTTGTATCACCAGCGTCTGCTTGGAAAGCAACTGTAACGGGTTGATTATTGTCATAATTGCTACCGTTATTTGTTACTTCAACATGCTCTAATACGCCAGTAAATGTAACGTCGGCATCGCCTTGATATACTGCGCCACCGGCTTGACCGCCTGTGAACGAAACTGTAATTTCACTAGGAGTAATAGCATTTTTAAAACCATGTCCTAATGCTGAAAGAACTACATCATCTAAAACTTTTGTAAATGAAACTGTACCAGTTGCCGGTGTTGAACCACCTGAAACTTGAACTGTTACAGAACCACCTGTGTTATAACCTTTACCAGGGTTTGTTATGTTAACTGCTTCAATGTATCTGTTAACTGAAACAGTTGCGGCAAAGTTTGTGCCAGTTGCACCAGCACCTGTTGCTGTAACTGCTACGTTATCTGGATCAATATATCCTGTTCCACCTACACCAATTGCGGCTGTTTCAATATCACCCTTAATAATTGCTGATGCTGCGGCACCAACTGATGGATTATCACCCGCGGCTGGAACAATAGTAATTGTTGGAGGAGTACTAAAACCACGTCCTCTTTGAGCTACATTAACCGCACTAACTGGACCTTGAACTGTTGCTGTTAATGATGCTGGAACATTGTCGCCACCACCAGAACCAAATGCAACTGATCCTGAACCTGGATTAACTTCTAATTGTAAACTTGGAGCTCTTTGATAACCGGAACCACCGCCAACTACTGTAACACCAGTAACTGTTCGCCCTAAATGAGCTTTTGCAGTAGCCGCAACTTCAGCAATACCACCTGCTGGAGGTGTTATTTCAACTGTTGGTAATGTTGTTGTAAAACCACCACCACCGTTTGTTACTGTAATTGCACCGATTGGAGCCTTAATAACTGTATTAACTGTAGCACCTGCGCCAATATTGTCGCCTGCACCACGAACAATCGTTACAGTTGGTTTAAATTCGTATGCACCTTTTGTGTCGATTGTTACTGAATCTAAAACTGCATCAAGTTTTGCTTCAACAACTGCCGCACTAATAATGTCATCACCTAATGCTGGATTAACAACAACTGTTGGAGGAGCAGTATAACCTGAACCTGCATCCTGTACAACAACTGATGCAACACCACCAACAATGTTACCAGTTGCTACTGCACCTGATCCTGCTGGACTTGTGATTGTAATAGTTGGCGCCGAGGAAAAACCTGTGCCTTGATTTGTAATATCAAAAGATATAATACCACCTTCTACGTTTGCTTGAGCACTTGCTGATTGGTTAGTGCCGGCAAAAGTAACTGTTGGTGGATATTGATAATTTGTGCCTGAATTTGGACCGCTTGCTCCAACTGTAACATCAATTGATGTTACTGCACCATTCAGTACTGCGGTTGCTTGTGCATGACTTGACGAGCCACCACCTGAAATAATAACTGAAGGTACGCTGGAATATTCACCAGGATCGACCAAATTAACTGCATTTAAATAACCGGAAATATTTGCGGTAACTGTTGCACCACTTGCACCTGCACCACCACCAGCAATAGAAACAGTCGGTGCGGATGTGTATCCTGCACCTGTAGTAATTAAGTTTATTGCTGTTAATGTACCGTCCATAACTGCTGTGGCTGTAGCATCACTATTTCCACCTACTATCGAAATAGTTGGTGTACTTGCATAGCCAGTACCACCAGTATTAACTGTAATTGATGAAACATTACCATCAATTGATGCGTTTGCGGCTCCGCCTGTTCCACCACCACCAGTAATTGTAATAGTTGGAATGGCCGTATAACCCGATCCACCATTAACTACGGTGATGTTATTAACTGTTGCGTCTAATACTGGCTCAACTTTTGCTTTTGTGCCATTGCCAAATTCACCTGGAGATGCCGCTTCTGCATCTGAAGCATAAAATTTAACATTTTGATCAGTATAACTGCCAGTACTTACGGAATACTTTTTAATGCTTAAATCAGTTCCGTTTAATGGAGATGTTGTTTTAAACCAAATGTCCCCCGTCTGTGGACTTTCTGGAACATTTGTATGTGGAAGGGCAAAAACATTGCCTGACATATTTGTTCTAGTAACTTTAACCCAACTATTATTTGATACTTTCTTGTAAACACTCATTGAGCTTAGTGTAACACCCGCTTGATCAATAGTTACAATAGCATAAGCACCTAATGTTCCAAATGTACCATCTGGATATGAGGTTAATCCTGTACCATTACATTCAATACTTTTAGGAAATAGTACTGTTTGTGCAACCCATGCGCCTGCTGAGTTAAGTTCGCTAACACCAACAACGGTATTAGTTGTATCGAACCATAAAGCACCATCTGCTGGTGCACCTGCTGGAGCGGTATTGCTGGCAGTTAATGCATCTAAATCTACATCTGCCCTAATAACTACTGCACGGTTTGCCGCACCTAAAAATGAATAAGCGGCTAAAAGCCCATATTCATTAACTTCTGAACCTTGTTGAACTGTTCCTGAAATTGTTTGAAACGAAGGACTTCCAAATGTGTTTGACAGTTCTCTTTGTGATGTAACAATATACGGTTTGTTAGCATTTGCCTTCGTTGTGCCTGATGCCGTTGCATCGCCAGCCGCATTCAATTTATCTTGGCCAGTCGCAACTACAATAAGTGGTACAGTTCCTCCACCTGCTGAAACGTAAAAACTTTCATCAGTTACGGATACTGCCACTCCTGGGGATACTAGTGTTGCCATTCCTTAAATCTCCAAATTAGATGGTAAGTCATAACGACTTATTTTCAGTATTTATTATTACTACTACTGAAACATGCGGTTATGGCAATGGCGTTATTTGGCGATAAATAGTAAAGACTGTCTAAGTTGGTCTAGATTACCAGTGTTTTGGATAACATGATCAAATCTTGAAGTGATCCAATCATATTCAGATGGATGGGCTCCTAAATTAACTAAAAATGCTTCCTTTTCAGCCAAAGTTTTATCTTCCATTGCTAAAAATTCTGCATACCATTTAGGATTTTCTCGTTGTACATGCCATATTTCTCCGTTTAAGTCTTGAATCAATTCAACTTCATTCTTAAAACGAACATCTGTTATGACAATTTGTTTGTTATTTTCAAGTAAATGTTCAACTTTTCGTTCAACACAAGCAAGCCAAATATCTCTATGAAAATGATTACGCATTACGTCTGTTCCAATATATTGTAATGCATATCTAGGTGTGAATTCCTCAATGCCTAATCGTTTACTCCACCAAGGATCTACTTTTTCTCTAAAGTGTCTACTTAAATCTGTATTACCTTCTAACATTGCTCGTGGCCAATTAAAAACTGCACTACAAGCATCTTTTAATGAATCAGCAAAGCTCACGGCAACATAATCCAAATCATCTATTAAGATTTGACCAACTGTATTTTTACCGGATCCAATAAATCCAACTATACCGATTACTTTTGATTTCATATTTCTGGAAATAGACATTCGTGAATAAATTTATGAACAGTCTCTTCACTGTCACAGAAATTTCCCATTACTCGTGGAGTGTGAGGGTTTTGCTTTTGATTATGGCAATACCAATTTTGAGCCTCTGTGTAATTACTTAAAGGCTCATCTGCAAATACTAAATTTTCATTTGTTTGTTCTAACTCAGACATATAGTATGCTAAGTTTTCTTGTGCAAGTTCAACAAAATTTATATAATCTGATTCATTTTTTGTTCTACTAACTGCAATCATACTAGGACTGAATATATTTTGTGCCCATTCTGGTAGCTCTCGTGTACTTGTCCATTCATATGGTTTTACTTTATTGGCAAACCAATTCATCATATAATGTTTGTCATCACCCGCTTTACTAAAGTCATGAAAAGCACCACTAACAATATTTTTACCAGCAATAACATCTACACCAAAAATTGGTGCTGGGTTATATACTTGCGGAAATATACATAAATGAAACATGTACAAATCATCTGTCTGTACTGCATCTAAATGAGCTCTACGATAAAAACTAGATTCAAATACATAATTTCGCCAAGGCCAGTCGTGGTAGTCATCAACTTCTTCACCAGAATGTTTTAAATGACTGAGTAATGATTCTTCGCATTTAGCAAAGGCATCAAATATTTTTGTTGAACTCATTTCCTATATCTTCAAATAATGCACTAGCAAAATCAAAAACGATTTTTGCTTCATTGGCTACTTCTTCTTGAGGAAACTTATCTAGATAATCTCTAATAGCCTGTTTAAGTTCTTCTGCTGGTGTGTTGAATTTATAATAAAATCCTGTACCAGGTACTTTATCACCAAATATTTGTCCACCGCTTAAATCGCCCATATATCTAACATATACATGTCCAGCATGTTGAGCATTAGTTAATCCATTACTAACATGTTCAACATATCGTTGTATACTTGGATATAATTCAAATTCATTTGGTGTGAAAAATTCGATGTCTTGCATTATTGCTTTTGATCGACCAAGGCCTGTAATAGGAACGCCATAGTTCGATTCTAGCACATCATAAGCCGCATATTGATTAACCAAATATTTGTGGTAAACGTCATAATCAACCCTACCAGTTATCATTTGTTTTGCATACCAACTATGCTCTGCTTTTTGATGTTGTTCAAAGGTAAGTTCTTTAAGTGTTTTAGACATAAGAATTTCTTTGAGGTTTGTGTATTAGCCTATTAATACCCCAAGACCTTGATTGCCAGCCGTATATGTTTTGAGTTCTTCTTCTAAGGCTGTCATTTCGGTTTGGGCTTCTGTTTTGATAGCATCACCGTTAAGTGTTGTACCACCTTGTGGACCTGTAATTTGTCCAAATTTTGACCGTGCTTGACCTAACATCAGTTTGGCTTCTGCTAATGCCCATTGTCTTAGCCATGGTCCTGTATAAGTGTCTTTAACCAATATATCATCAGGCATATAGTTGTATACATGTAAGTATACCTCTGTATCACTTTTAATACGTCGATTAATTATAATTGTATGATTGTGCCGTCTATATTGAAATATGTACTCATAACCCAACATCTTACCTAATGACTCTACAAACCCTGAGTATAATTCAAAGGTTAATAGACCACTAGACCTTGCGTGATGTAACATGTACGTATTAAGATATCCTGCTTCAAAAGGTTCGAAGTTTGGACCGGTGTCCATTGACTGACCCGAACTGCGCCTGTAAATATCCCTAACATCGATAACGATATCCGGTAAAACATATTCATTTTGGTTTTCATTTAAATTTAAAACCATAAATGATTCTTCAACCGCAGAATCAGACCGTTGACGGAATTTATCTAAGGCTTTCTGAACACTAAGTTCATAGTGTTCAGGATCAAGCTCTACATCAACCATTCCTCCGCCAAGCATAAGTTCTACTTCTTTTGAAAGCTCTTGACGATTATTAGCCAATTGTTAATTCCTTAGTTGTCGTCTTTTTCTTCTTCTTCGTCCGAATCTTCTTCTTTAAGTTCGTCATCATCTGAATCTTCATCAGATGCTTCATCAACTTGCTCTTCGTCATCTTCTGTAACTTCTTCAGTTTCTTCGGTTACTTCTTCGTCCACTTCTTCAGTTACCTGACGGTCGATCTCAGCATTAACGAGATCCATAACTTGCTCTTTAATACCATCAAGATTGTATTGTGAAGAAAATGTATCAAATGCTTCGGTGACTTCACGTCTAACCTTTACACTTGTATCATCATTTTTCTCATCAAGCAAATCAATATAAGACCTTAAAAGTTCTCCTGACATAATTCAACTCCTAAAATTTATTCTATAATAATACACCCATTATGGATGCGTTATTCTATTTATAAGTTTTTACAATAATCCAATGCTGGTTCATTGCACCATTAAGTTTAATTGCTGTAGTTTTAACCTCATTCTCAAAAAACTTAAGAGCTTTTGCACGTGAAATAAGTACATTTTTCAGTT
>Ga0208790_1000591_pt1 | contig 17191 bp, 18 predicted proteins | sample 10_taG_FD_184083 | JGI IMG/M metagenome (GOLD analysis project Ga0208790, IMG submission 184083) | Marine viral communities from the Subarctic Pacific Ocean - 10_ETSP_OMZ_AT15264 metaG (SPAdes) (version 2) | ecosystem: Environmental > Aquatic > Marine > Oceanic | place: Pacific Ocean | collected... | reverse complement strand
ATTATATCGATGGCAGATGACGAGCTAACTCACCCAGACAAAGAACACTCAACAGAACTAGGAGAAGTGCCCCAAGAAGTCGAACAGGGTTCGATGCGACCCGGATTTGTTCGAGATACTTATTCACTCAGCTACTTATATACGATATAGGAACTGTCGATATGTCTGAAATGAAATTGATAATGGAGAGTTGGTCTGGATATTTAAACGAGAATGCAGCCCAGATCACAACCATAGGAGAACTTCACAAATATTTTCAAGAAAAAGATCCTGGCACGCTCAAAAAAATGGCTCTTAAATACGGTGGATATACTGCCAAGATCCTCGGTATCGCCGGCGGTGCCGCAGCCTCCGCCGTCACCGGCGGCGCCGACGCCGGCGCCTCAATCGGCGCCGGTGTCGCAGCCGGCACAATCGCCGAGCAAGTAGTTGAGCAGCTTTTAATGGCTTCTATTATGGCGTTCGCCAACCTTGAAGATGGTACATACCCAGAAGGCACTGCAGCTTCCTATTTCGATTTAAATGATCACTTAACTTTATTTATGAGAGATGTGGAAACACGTGGCAAAGACATAAATAAGCCATCTGTGCCTGAACTAGAAGTGTTTAAAATATTGAAAAAGAAAATAGAGGATGCAATAAGAGCTGCTATTGACCCCAATACGCCACTGCGGGATTTATTGCAGAATATAACATCACAAGCTGTTCTAGATAACAGGTTAGCATCCGGAGAACATTCGGGGAAAATAACGATGGACCCGGCACAATAATGATGAAAAGGAAAAACAGATGGAACTTCTAACATTTATATTGATAGCATACGGACTCACACAGATCATAGTATACGGTGATATATTTAGTGCAATCAGACCCCGCACAGGACACCTAGGAAAGCTCTTTAGCTGTCCCATGTGCATGGGCTTTCACGTTGGCTGGATTTTAATGCTTCTTTCTCCCTACACAGAACTATTTAGTTTTGATGTTACACCTATAAATTTCTTTCTTTTAGGGTGGTTATCATCGGGAACGTCATATACTCTTAATATGATTATAGGCGACGATGGTATTAAATATGCAAAAAAGGACATAGATAATGAAAATAACTAAATCACAACTTAAAAAGATAATACTTCAAGAGTTAACCTCGGCCCAAGCAGGGAAAGAATATGAGATAACTTCCCAAGCTACTTCTACTGCCGCACGCAAGCAAGGCGCACTGGACCGCATTTCCGATGCCGATCAAGAGTTTACAAGTTTAGAGAAAGGAGTGGTAGAACAAATCGAAGCATACTTCTCAAACCTCGCGGCAGTCCCCGGCGTTGACTTAAATCAGCATAGGGCATATTTACAACGCATACTCAAACAGATAGAGAAAACGGTAGCAAAACAACTCAGAGACATTGCACCCGAAACACAAGCAACGGACAATACCGATCAGGAGAAATAAGATGTTTAATACATGGACTAGAAAATGGAAACTTCAACCCGTACGACGATGTTGTAAAGGTAGTTAGCTATGGCGAAAGTACTACTAAGAGAATTCTATCCTCTTTGTGAAGGGGGTGTTTGCCAGGATCTTTTGACCGAGGCAGAGAAAAAGTATATCGCAGAAGGCGGCATGATTTTATCCGGCAAGCTTCAAGAGGCTGACTGTGTAAACGGTAACGGACGCACTTATCCGCTAAGTGTTATAGAGCCACAGATTAAAACATACAAAGAGCTGGTAACAGCCAAGAGAGCGCTCGGCGAGCTAGATCACCCAGACGACTCTGTTATCAATCTCAAGAATGCATCCCACATGGTCATCGACATCTGGATGGAAGGACCTGTAGTTATGGGCAAAGTGCTTGTCCTCGATACACCTTCTGGAGACATCCTCAAGGGGCTCGTGAACTCTGGTTGCCAACTCGGTATTTCATCTAGAGGAATGGGATCAGTTTCAGAGTCAATGGGTAAGACAATTGTAGAAGACGACTTCCAGTTGATCTGCTTCGACTTTGTGTCCGAACCCTCTACTCCGGGCGCATTTATGATGAAAGAGGTAAAGGAACACACCACACAGAATATGCTCACCAAGACTGATAAGATTAATCACCTGCTGAGTGAGGTTCTTGACAAATGAGCGACTGGTCGAGCTATGAAGATGACAAGGAAATCGCTGATAAATGGCGCCAATTCCTGACAGAAGATAGGCAACTCGACGAGGGCTGGTGGGACGATGCAAAAGCTGCAGCCGGCAAAGCTTCAGACTGGCTTCACGGAAAGCCCGGTGAAATGGTGTCTCTGGGCCCCGGAGATGCCCCAACGAGTGGCTCATCTCCTCCCGAAGATACTGCTCCTCCCGAAGATACTGCTCCTCCCGGAGAAGCCCCCCAGCCCCCTCCAACATATATCCCGCGTCCAAAATTGCGCGCCTTATCCGCCGCAATCAAAACCGCAGTCAGCAATCGTGCTCGACCTGATGGCGCACCACCTGACACTTTGCTCGATGATAAAATCGCACAACAGCTACAAAGACAGGTGGCTCTCCAACTTAAAGCAAATAATATTAAATTCGGCACAGCTCCAACAGTAGCAGAAGGCGCGGCTGCACCCCAACACCTCGCAAAACAACAGTATGACGCCTTTACAGGGTATCTCTCTAAGCAGTTTCTGGAAAATCACCCCTCTGGATATTTTTCAAAATCGATGAAGGAAATACTCAAAACATGGCGATTCAAGCTCGATTCCGGAAAAGATCGCTTTCAGGGATGGAGTTCTAAACAATTAAAATCTACAAGAGCACTGTTAGATAAGGTATACAAGTCCACAGAAGCTTATGCTACCGCTCCCGACATGAATGAAAAAAAACAGGAAAAGGCAAAACAGTTACTACCTGTCATTTCAAAATTTGCAAAAAGGGTAGACGCCGTACGCAAGGGGCAGCGCAAGACAGATTTCAGGCGATATGGACTGGATCCTGCGACAGCCACAGATCAAGATTTGCGCAAGGCTCAACATGCTCAACGCCAGTCAGCGCTAACAGGTAAAAACGCCACAACTAATGCCGGCACATTTATGATTAGCGGACTTGCTACATACATGCAACAACGTCTTAAATTTGATAAGAAAACCACGAGAGCTATAGCTGGGCTCATCGCGCAATTCGTAAAAGGAAATACAAAACTTAAACTTAGCGAAGACATAAGTAAGGAAACAAAGTGAAAAAGAACGATCTTAAAAAGTTAATCAAGCCATTAGTAAAAGAATGCATTAACGAAGTGCTCATAGAAGAAGGGTTGCTCTCGAATGTAGTGGCAGAAGTGGCAAAAGGAATGCAACAATCTGTGATTGTAGAATCCGCACCACCAACAAAGCAAAAAGATTTCGATGCAGACCTGCGCATGCGCCGCAAAACCGCCGATACAACGAAGAAACTGCAAGAGCACCGCGCCAAGATGATGGAATCGGTCGGCAAGGATGCATATAATGGAGTTAATCTATTCGAAGGAACTGAAGCACTAACTAGTTATGAAACAGCCCCCAAGGAAAAGAAACAAGGCTCTGTAGATCTGGGAGATCCCAGAGACTCTGGTGTTGATATAAGTTCTTTGGTGGGAAATTCATCTGCCATATGGCAAGCAATAAAGTAGAAGCAGGAATAAAATGGCTAAAGTAGCACGTGTTAGCGTTGACCTTGATCAGTGTCGCGGACAAGTAGATAAAATGATTCGCCGATTCACCAAAAAGGTCAAAAAAGAGGGGCTCTTGGAAACGATGCGAGACAATCGTTATTACAAGAAGCCTTCTGTGGCGAAAAAAGAAAAACGAATTCGAGCAGAACGTAGAAGATTGCGAGAAGAGAAAAAAAGACAGCGCGCCAAAGAAAGAAGGCGCAATAGAAAAACTTAATGACTATTTATAGTAAGTTGTAACAAATTAGGAGTTTTATAATATGGCCAACAATTCATGGAACATTGCCCCCGGCATAAATAATGTAGGTTCATTTCAGGTTAGCGGAAGACCTTGGGCATACACCGGTGCTACCTCTACTTCCGCGGCAGTACTTTCATTCCCAGACGTAACACGCTGGGTTACCGTCAGAAATACTCATGCTAGCGTTGGCATGCAAATAGCTTTCTCGGAAGCCGGACTAAGTGGTACAGAATATTTTCTCCTTGGCGCCGCATCTGAGATCAGTATGGAAGTTAAGATCAGCCAACTCTGGATTAAAGGCGCCGGTACCGGAACTGTTTCAGTTGTAGCAGGACTTACTAATATCAACGCGGCAGGTGTTGCGACGGATGACGGTCCAAGTTGGTCAGGTTCTGTAGGAGTAGGATAGGATGGCTAACTTTGGTTGGGCATATATCAATTGTTCGGATACTGGATCTGCCGCTAGTTCTGGCGGCGCAAATGGACCCTCGGGATCCATACAGTATATAACGGGCTCTGATAACACCGACACATCAACGTCTGGTTCCGCCAATTTCACTTACTCGTCCGCCCACAACCTACTGCAACTAACTGGTACCTTCTCGATCACAGGAACACTGAGTGCTAGTCATATGCATATCAAAGATGTAACTGTTATTGATGCAACTGGTTCTACTAAATTCGGTGATTCAAATGATGACACGCATATCCGCACGGGAAGCTTATCGGTGTGGAAAGCTGCCGGCGCAGGTTATGTCCTTAGTGCGTCTGTGGCTGAGAGTAGAGTATATGTCACTGGGTCTGGCGGTCTCACACTTTCAGGAGCCTTCCAAGGCAACTACCGCCATATAGGGGTTGATAAAGTAACAGCAAGCGCCGGCGATTATATCTTGGGTGTAAATGTAGGAAATATGCGAACGGATCTGCGCTTACCTAGTGCTGCAGCAGTTGGACGCGGCGGAGTTGTGATCGTTAAGGATGAATATCCTAACAATCGCACCACAGGATCTGCGATTCACATTTCGGCGTCATCAGGGCAGACCATCGACGGTGCATCGTATTACCTCTTAACCGGCTCTATGCCGGCTATTCATCTATATTCAAATGGTGCCACTGCATGGTATGTATTCTAGCGGGGGCTTTGACGCACTATGGCGTACAATACACTATCAGGCACCGTAATAGCAGCAACGAAATACTTACCGGGCGACTTAATTGTCGAGAATATAGTATCAGGTAACCTAAGCACTTCCGACGGTTCGGCAATCATTAACGTCCCTCGGATTACAAACGCTACTAATAACTCTTTAGTTACAAATGTTGCAGGCGATTCAAACACATATACTTGTGAATCGGATCTTACTTTTGACGGCAGCGCACTCTCACTGGTTGGTGAGATGACCGCCAGCATCGGAGTTAAAGCCAACTTTTTTGAGGGAGACGGTAGTAGGTTAACAGGAATAACTGCTAGCTCCGGAGGCTCTGGGGATCGAATAACAGCTACAGCCGCTGTGCATGGCTCTCTTCTAACCGCAGGCTTCAACTATTTCACTGGAGCCATAGGAGCCAGCGTGAGCACGATGACTCTCTCGTTACCGGAAACCCCCGCGCCTACGGTAGGAGATGTGTTCTATATAAAGGCTCCAAGCAATTGCAACGATACACGCAAGATCACAATTAAAACGAGTGGTTCGCATACGATTGATGGACTCGATAGTATTATTATAGAGTCTCCGTATGGGCTTGCGTCCATTATTTATGCCACTTCTGGCTCCTGGTTGCTATTCTAAAATTTGATTCATTTGAAGTTACTAGCTGATAATAACTGACGATTTGAGGGTGGTTGCAATATATTTGTTATTTCTGAGAAATTTATAGGACTTAGCGACATATTTATAAGCAAGCGGTACTGCGCGTATCGTTTGGGGTGAAGTCAGGGTGAACTGACCCATCCCGCCAAAAACAAAACTTATAATATGGAGGGTTTTTAAATATGGCTTATAAATTTCAGGTAGGTGAGGCACGACTTAGTGGCTCCCTCGTTCGCGAAGGCGACGTAATCTTCAAAGATAATCTCGGTTCGGGAATTATGTTAGAGGTGGAGAATGACGGTGATGTTAACGTTTATCAACATAACGGCTCTAGTAAGGGTCTTAGACTGGGAAATACTCTTGTAACTTCTACTGCTGCTGAACTCAACTTAGTTGATGGTTCTAGCGCCGGCACGGTTGTAAACAGCAAAGGAGTTATTTACTCCGGTGCTGGACAAGTTAACGGTACAAGCTTATCATCTTCTACTGGTATTACTGGTAGTTCTTTGCGAATGGGCGACTATGGTCTTACTAACGCTGGTGCTCTTGCCATTTCGGCTATGAACGCTAACTGGACAAACGCTGGTCGTACTGTTGCCGATGCTGGTATTCTTACAACTGTTGATATCAATGGTGGTTCTATCGATGGCGCTGTCATCGGTGCTAACAGTGCCGCTGCTGGTACTTTTGCAGCTATTGTTGGATCAAGTTTAAGCGTCGGTGATGGTAACATCACAAACGTTGGCGACATTGCTCTTGACACTATCTCAGCCGATGGCACAACCATCGAAGTTGATATGACCGATAACACAGCTGAAGCTTTTAATATTGCTGAAGGCGCAACCGATTATCTTAAGTTCGATACCACTAATGGTGCTGAACTTATCACATTCGGTGTCGGCTGGACTGCTGCTTCACAAACTTGTGCCAACCTCGGTACAGTTACCACTGTCGACATTAACGGCGGTTCTATGGATGGCGTTACTATTGGTGCTGCTTCTGCAGCCGCAGCTACTGTTTCCTCATTGAGCGTTTCTGATGGTAACATCACAAACGTTGGCAGCATTGCTCTCGACAGCATTTCTGCTGATGATGGTTCCAGCTTCTCGATGGGAAGTGACTGGACAAACGCTGGTCGCACTGTTGCTGACGCTGGTATTCTTACCACTGTCGACATCAACGGTGGTTCTATCGACGGCGCAGTCATCGGTGCTAATAGTGCCGCTGCTGGTACTTTCGCAGCTATTGTTGGATCAAGTTTAAGCGTCGGTGATGGTAACATCACAAACGTGGGTGACATCGCTCTCGACACTATTTCTGCTGATGGTACAACTATCGAAGTTGATATGACCGATAACACAGCTGAAGCTTTTAACATTAGCCAAGAAGCAACCGATTACCTTACGTTCGATACCACCAATGGTTCTGAACTTATTACAGTCGGTGTTAACTGGACAGCTGCTTCGCAAACTTGTGCCAACCTCGGTACAGTTACCACTGCTGATATCAACGGTGGTTCTCTGGACGGAGTTGTTATTGGTGCTGCTTCTGCAGCCGCAGCTACTGTTACTTCTTTGGTTGCTAACGGAAACGTTGACCTCGGTGATGCTACTAGTGACACCATTACAGCAACTGGTCGTTTCGATTCGGCTCTTGTACCATCTACCGACTCTGCTCGTGATTTAGGTACTAGTGCGCTTCGTTGGAGTACAATCTACGTTGACAGCATCGTTGGTGCTGATATCGCTGCTGATACTGAGAAGTATGGTGCTGCGCCTTTAGGATACACGCTTTCTGCGAGTGTTGATTTTGCTCTGTTATCTACAGCTGCTCAAACATACACTCTTCCAGCAGCTTCTGCTGGTAAGAAGCTTGATATCAAACTGTCTGGCTCAATCCACACATGCACAATCGTTGCAGGTACTGATGATTCTATTGAAGGTGGTGAAACCATCATCCTTGAATCTACTGGTTCTGCTATCAGCTTGGTTGCTATGGATGCCACACACTGGTTCATCGTCTAGTATGATATATTCTATTTAGTTTTCTATATAGGATAACCTTTTGGGCGCCTCTCACATTGTGGGGGGCGTCCTTTTTTGTTTATCATTACTATTTAAAATTGCAGAACGCCTTAAAAGAGAGAAGGATAAAAAACTATGGCTTATAACGTGGTGCAGTCGCCAAGTGGACTGGCAGTAGAGCAAAGAGAACAACTGAATAAAATAGATAAAATCGACCACGCCATCGATAACTTCTCAGACGAAAAGATCGGCGGTAACAAGATTTTCACTAAGACGGTAATTGCGAAAGGGTTCCAATTGCACGACGGGAGAGAAATCACACCACCAGCAGTAGAGGTGATCAAGAACAACCAGGCTGGGTCCCTCTTGCTAGCTACTGGTACCCCGCTTGTAGAGACGACACCCAACCTCTCTTACGATAACGGAGTACTTCTCGGGCGCAAGCTCAAGTTCGACAGCATCGAAGGGAACGGTAGTTTACTCAGTCACTTAGACGCCGGCGCGCTTGAGGGGACACTAAATCTAGAGACCATAAAACTCCCTCCAAATAGTGCTATCTCTACTGCAAATAATCAGCTTTATGTGGACTTTGATGCTGCAACACCAATGAGCAAGACCGGTCAAACAGTTTCTGATGGTGACAAGCTACTCCTATTTGATACATCACAGAACGGCTTACGTCAAACAACATTTGCTGAATTGTACCGCGATTATATCAAAACAAAAGGACACCACCCCGGCGGCAATCGCCAAAGCCTTCAGTTTAGAAAGGGCAACACATTTGGTGGCGCCGAGACTTTACGCTTTGATGAGCAAAAGAACACACTTAATTTAGCTGGCACCCTGAATGCTATGACTGCTCGGATAGAAGACGAGCTAGTAGCAGAAGGCGCCTTACGTGCCCAAGGAGCAACTTACCAGAAGATCACACACACAAACACCCCAGAATATGAAGTTCAAGCTGATGACTACACAGTATTGGCAGACACAGCCGATAATAAGGTTTGCGTAATATTGCCAGATGCATCCGAGAATGATGGCAGAGTTTTAAATATCAAACTTATTAATTCCGAGAAGTATCGTATTAAAGGCAACAAGCTCGTTATCAAAAGCGCCGGCGGACTTCTAGATATATACGAGGAAGTTATACTTAAGATGACAACATCGAGCAGATCCTTCCAGTCAGATGGGAAAACTTGGTGGATTATCAATGGTCGGGGATCCTGACACTAAATTTCTCTACTTACTATGAAAGCAGATACAAAGGAACATATATAAATGGCTTATAATACCTCAAAGGGACCAAGAGATCTCGGAGACATTAAAAACGAAAACGACACAGATACCCAGATTGATTTTGGATCTGATCAAATTTCGTTTAAAACAAATAGCACTGACAGATTGACGGTTACAAATAGTTATATATCCTCTTCTGTGGACGTTACTATTTCTGGCTCTCTTCGTGCTAAGAGTTTGCAAGCAACTATTCATAACTTTGCCAACAGCGGAATAGCTGCGTACTTCATTCCCTTTATGTCTACTGTTGAATCTACCACTCCCACCTACCTAGACCACATGGTTGCACCGGCACATGGTCGTCTTATTAAAGCACTCGTTCGTATGTCAGGCGCCCAGGCCGGCTCCGTAACTTTGGATTTGTACAGAGGCACCAACGGAACTGCGAACTTTTCAGGCGCCAGCGCCGCTGATATAGTGGAGAGAACCACAGTGACTATGGGCAGCGCAAATACTACCGTCACATTCTCTATGACCGGCTCAGAACATTTTGGAGAGGGCAATATTGTGGGGATCGCAATCGATCCCGATGCGGCTTCCAATAACGTCAACGTTACATGTGTGTGGGAATATAATTACATTGATCTATAGTCTATATATAAAAAGGGGTTTTTGATCCCCGCAACACTATTTATTGTGAAATAGTACCATTTCATTTCAGGAGTATATTGATGTCCGATTTATTGAGAGATGCAATTGTTGACGCAAAGGCATTACGCGAGGCAGCATTAAAAAACGCAGAAACTGCAGTTATTGACAAGTATTCAGACGAAGTAAGAACTGCCATGGCCGCGCTCTTAGAGCAAGAGGAGCCCGATTTGGATCTAGGTCTGGGTGGAGAAGCTGATCTTGGTGGGCTGGACTTAGAAGAGCCCGCACCACCGGCTGGCGTTGAGGAAGTTGTCCCAACTGGCGACGGTGAAGTCGTGGCTGAGGATATCCCTCTTGCTGCAACTGATGATTTTAGCGAGCTTGACGGCGAGAACCTCTCCGGACTGCCTAACACTGGCGAACCAGTTGAAGTAGAGATTAACTTAGATGCTCTTCAAGAAGCAGTACAACAGCTTCAGGGCGAACAAGAGATTAACATTACAGAAGAAGATTTAGCAGAACTGCTCTCCACTGACGACGAAGTTATTGAAGAGGAAGCTGATGACATAACTGGCGAAACCGCCGGCGAAGAGAGTGCAGGAGAGAAAGATGCCGAGACTGAGCAATTTCAAGCTACGGATGATGGCGATGAAGGCGGTCTAGGCGAATCTTTTGAAATGTCCGATGATATCATTGACTCTATCGTCGAAGAACTTACAGTAGATATGGACGCATCCTTATCGGGCTGGGCTGGACGCTCCTCAGAGAGCATGAAGTGGGAGATGGAAAAAGCTCTCGCGCGCCGCCGCAGCACTGATATGCAAGATGAACTAGAAACTTTAAAGAAGGCTCAAGAAGAGTTGGTTTTCGAAAATAACCAACTGAAAGAGTCCCTTAAACAACACAAGCAAGCAGTAACAGAGTTGAAGGAAGCAACACAACATGTGAACCTTTCTAACGCTCGCTTGCTTTACACGAACCGTGTTTTGAGAAATACCTCCCTAAATGAGCGGCAAAAAACTAAGATTGCTGACGCTATTTCGAGAGCTGGTTCTGTAACAGAGGCGAAGATGATTCATCAAACGCTCGAAACTACAGTGGAGAGTTCTCCTAAGAGAGAGCCAAAATCACTTAGCGAAGCAATTGGTCGCCATCGAACTTCTGTTATGCGTGCTTCCCGCAAGGAAAGCACATCATCCGATCCAATCTCGGATAGGATGAAAAGACTAGCAGGTATCAAATAGATACAAATACAATAAACAGGAGGTATTTAAAAAATGGCTGGTATTATTGATAGATTGACCGAAGGTGTTGTCAATCGTGATATGCGTGCTGAAGGGCATGCATTGTTAACTAAATGGGAGCGGACAGGTCTACTCGAAGGACTGGATTCTAGTCGCACCCGACAAACTATGGCACGTTTGCTTGAGAACCAAGCAAAAGAGCTTCTCCGTGAGAGTTCTACAATGGCGGGTGGTGATGTTGAAGGCTTTGCAGCTGTCGCATTCCCAATCGTTCGTCGTGTATTCGCGGGACTGATTGCTAACGATCTTGTTAGCGTTCAACCGATGAGTCTACCAAGTGGTCTCATCTTCTTCCTTGACTTCACAGTAAGTCGTGATAATGGCGCAGGTGTTGATGACCAATATTCTCGTCTAGGCTACAAATGGTCTGGTTCGCTCTACGGCGGAAACGTGGTAGGTTCTGAACTCAAAGACGGTGTGGACCTTGATGGTTCTGGTGTTGGTATCGCAGGTGGTGCATATAACCTTAATAATGGTTATTCGTCTCCAACTGGATCTGCTGCAGCAGACGACATTACATTGACTCCCACAGAGGTTGCTTGGGGACAGTTCGGACACTTGACCGGCGCTTCAGGCATTGACAAGGCGGCGCGCTATGACGCCGATTTCGTTTCCGGCAGCACGGGTACTACCGTTGCTTGTGTTAGTATTCTTTGTAGTGGACTTGATCAGGCTAACTTCCAAGGACCAGAGTCGTTTAGTGTCTCGTCCTCTCTAGGTAACTCTGTGATTGTCAATGGTCAAGACGCCGGCCGAGCACGTTTGATTCGTCGTCTTACACGTATTAGTGGTAACGCTGATCCGGCTACGGCGGGTACACGCCTTCTCACATTCTGGGTTGGTACTGGTGTTGATGGTTACGATGACAGTTCCCCGGGCGCCCTCGCGAACGCGGTTCGTTTCGGACTTACGTCCTCCAAGAACACTGTTTCTTGGGCCATGGACGATGATCTCACGAATGGTGGAGCAATGGGCTCGATTGTTGGTCAAACTGAATGGGGTCTTGAAAATGAACCTTCAATCCCAGAAATCGACATCAAGGTCGACAGTATCGCTATCACAGCGATGACCAAGAAGTTGAAAGCGAAGTGGACACCCGAATTGGGTCAAGACCTCAACGCTTACCACAACTTGGATGCAGAGGTAGAACTTACTTCGATTCTTTCTGAGCAGATTGCTCTTGAGATCGACCGTGAGATCCTCGCTGACCTTGTAAATGGTGCAACGGCTGCAACATACTACTGGGCTCGTTCCCCCGGTATGTTCCTCAACCGCGAAACTGGTGCCGAGATTGGTGCGTCTGCAAAGGCTCCCGACTTCACTGGTACTGTCAGCGAATGGTATGAAACCCTCATTGAGACAATCAATGATGTTTCTGCTCAAATCCATCGCAAGACTCTTCGTGGCGGCGCAAACTTCATCGTTTGTTCTCCAGAGGTTGCCAACATCCTTGAGTTCACCGCCGGATTCCGCGCATCTGTTACTGCAGATGACGATAAGGGTTCCGTTGGTGCTGTTAAGGTTGGATCACTTTCCAAGAAGTTTGACGTCATCGTTGACCCATACTTCCTCCGAAACGTGATTCTCGTCGGTCGTCGTGGTTCCAGTTTCCTTGAATCTGGATATGTATACGCACCTTATGTGCCACTGCAAACCACTCCTACCATCTTTGGACCAGAAGACTTCGTGCCTCGCAAGGGCGTGATGACTCGTTATGCCAAGAAGATGGTTCGTCCGGACCTCTATGGACTCGTTATCGTCCGCGGACTTCTCGGACTGAGCGGCGCCTGATAAATAATCAGTAGCTAAATTTAAAACCCCCGCCAAGTATTCAGTTATTTGGCGGGGGTTTTCTTTTATGAAAATGCCAATATCCTAAAAAATATGGCCCCCAATTTTTTGAGATTTTCGTTTTTCCAAACCCGGGCAGGATCCTTTAGACATAAAAGACTACTTACTACAGCAGGAGTTTCTATATATGCCAACTGATCTTCAACCACTATCGACAACTAGCGCCATCGTACTTACATCGACCGGAAGTGCGATCAAAGTCGCGACATCACTTCCCTTTGGAGCTTATACTGGCTCAGCCGAGTTCATTACAGGAGCGGTTGCTCAGGTAGCCTATGTATATAAGAAGCTTGGCGGCGATGTTGTTGACATTGAGTTAACCCCGTCAAACGTATACGCAGCTTACGAAGAAGCAGTATTAGAATACTCATATATCATTAACCTCCATCAAGGTAAAAATGCCCTCGGCACAATGCTGGGCAACACTACCGGTACATTTAACCACTTGGGCGACATGATTGCCAGTCCGCTATCTTCGAGCTTAAGCGGCACACATGTGGCACTCAAATACCCAAAATTCAAGTTTCAGTCAGCGAGAAACATCGCAGACGGACTTACATCGTATGCTGGTATGGGCGGAGACGTCAGATACTACTCAGCATCGTTTGCACCAGCCACAGGGAAGCAGGATTACGACATTCGGCAAATCATCATGGACGCATCCGACTCTGGTGTGGATGATGGCGGTATTGCGGTCGATTATGCCGGAAAAGTCAACAATAAGCGCATTAACGTTACCAAGGTGTTCTTCCGTTCGCCTCGTGCAATGTGGCGCTTCTATGGATACTACGGAGGAGTTGGTGTCGTAGGCAATATGTCGACGTATGGACAGTTCTCTGATGACTCTACTTTCGAGATTATTCCTACATGGCAAAACAAGATGCAAGCCATCATGTATGAAGATTCATTAAGGACAAGAACATCAAACTACTCATATGAGTTAATCGATGGTAGATTGCGCCTGTTTCCAATGCCTAGTTATTGGGGTCTTGGCGAAATGAGCCGTATCTGGGTTCAGTTTTATGTAGAAGACAACGCATGGGAAGGCAGAGCGGGACCATCTGGCAGCGTCGACGGCATCAACAACATTAATACAGCCCCGTTCGGCAACATTCCTTACGAAAACATCAACGCTATTGGTAAACAATGGATCCGCAAGTATTCGTTAGCACTCTGCAAAGAGATGCTGGGACAAATCCGAGGAAAGTTCACCACAATTCCAATTCCGGGTGAATCAGTTACGTTAAATCACTCGGATCTACTTTCACAAGCTAAAGCTGAACAAGACTCGTTAAGAGACAAGCTCCGAGAGCTACTCAAAGAGATGGAATATGTCCAATTAGCAAAGGATGATCAAGAAAAAGCAGTAGCAACAGCTGAAACGCTAAAATATTCGCCGCTTCCAATCATGGTGGGTTAGATAAATGTCAGATAACGAATGGAAAAGACCACCTGCTCCGCCTGCTCCCTTGTTTTTGGGAGAGAAAGAGCGAAATCTTGTCAAGCAGGTAAATGACGAGCTAATTGAAAAGGTCATTGGGCAACAGATCCTTTATTATCCGATTGATCTCGAAACGACGGACTTCCATGAGTTATATGGGGAAGCAATAGAGAAAACCTACCTCCCACCAGTCCGAGTATATGCGCTGGTTGATTTCACGCAGTTCGAAACAAGCTATTTGGAGAATGCGGGAATCGACATGTCGTGGGAGATTAATGTGCATTTTCATAAGCGCCGACTGACTGAAGATCAAAACTTGTTCGTTCGCGAGGGCGATTTTGTACTGTACGGTGACTTCTATTATGAAATAGTTAAGTTATCTGAGCCCAAGAAGCTGTTCGGACAGGTCGACCAAACATTTGAAGTGCATGCAGTTTGCAAGCGCGCAAGAAAGGGGCTTTTCGATGCTACCTGATAACTTTGACTTTGCAATGCTCCCAGAGGGAGAGGACGGGCAACTCACACTTAAAGAAGTGGGTATGTTGGCTTCTACAATCGAGAATATTGACTTCTCCCTTGTATCGTGGCTTAAGAAGGACCTAGACCTACAAACCCACACTAACGAAGGATTCACTCAAGTACCTGTTATATGGCAGGTGCCAGAGCGATCATATCAAATAAAGCACAAGAAAGAACTCCGAGATGATGGAGGTGCTCTTAAACTCCCAATTATAAGTGTTGAAAGGACTGGTATTACCAAAGATCCTGCGAAGCGTGGGGTGTTCCAAGCAAACTACTATTCGAAAGATAAGAATGGGCGCGCTGGTAGATTTGTATTAGCGAAAAGAATAGTTCCTGACAAGACTCGCAACTTTGCCACCGTAGGCAATACTCGCACAAACTTAGAAGTAAAGAGACAACCATATTATCCGAGAAAGAACAAGAAGGTAGTGGTCCAAACTTTGTCAATACCGCTCCCAGTATATGTTAATGTTGACTATAAGATAGTGATTAAGAGCGAATACCAACAGCAGATGAACTCGCTAGTCAGCCCGTTCATGGCTCGCACCGGACAGGCGAACACCTTTGTGATGCGCCGAAACGGACACCTATACGAGGCGTTCATCGATCAGAGCTTTGCCCAAAGTAATAACGTGTCAAACCTCGCAGAAGAGATGAGGATGTTTACTACCGAGATCACAATCAAGGTTCTAGGCTATCTTATTGGCGAGGGAAAGAATGATGATAGACCCATCGTTAGGATTGACGAAAATACGGTAGAATATCAGTTTCCTTCCGAAAGAGAGATGCCAGCAGGCGACGTACCATGGTTCTCTGACAGTTCCTGAACACAGCGGGCTTTTTTCTGCTTAGTTCAGGGTCCTTTTTCAGCTTTTCGACCATACCCACACTATTTATCTATGATTGCACTATAATACAATCTTGCACGCATCACAAGAGGGACTAAGCAACATGTCAGTAAAAAGTTTTAAATTTGTATCGCCGGGTGTCTTTGTCAATGAAATTGACAATTCTTTTCGCCCAGAAAACCCACAAGAAATCGGACCAGTAGTTATTGGTCGATCGTCTCGCGGTCTGGCCATGCAGCCGATCAAAGTCGAATCATATTCGCAGTTTGTTCAGGCGTTCGGAGACACTGTACCAGGCGCCGGCGGCGCTAACGATGTTTACCGTGATGGAAACTATCAATCGCCAATGTACGGCACATACGCCGCGAAGGCGTTCCTGCAGCCATCTGTCGCACCAGTTACTTACATGCGCTTGCTTGGTCAACAGACCTCAACCGGTGGCTCTGCTGGCGGCGCCGCAGGTGCAGGTTGGGAAACATCTCAAGATCTCGGCACTAACCCCGCAGCAGTTGGTGGTGCTTATGGACTCTGGGTCTGTCAATCGGGAACGGTTGCGGATCTGACAGCAGCTGATAACGATCTTGTATTAGCAGCCATCTTCTATATGAACACGGGTTCGATATCTCTTAAGGGAACTCCTCTTAGCCTTGGGGGTGATCCCGCGGTCGCTCCATCCAACCGCGGCAGCAGCATCACACAACAGGGCGTTTTAATAGGAACAGACTCGGAAGGGTTGTTCAATATTGTTGTTAGTGGTACCCTGAATGGCGGGCAAGAATTCAAGTTTAACTTTAATGACGACAGCGCCAACTTTGTGCGCAGAAAGCTCAACACTAACCCTCAACTCCTCGCAGGAGGATTTTACCCAAGTGCCTCATTACAGGACTTCTGGGTTGGAGAGACTTTTGAGCAACAACTGCGCGATCTAGATTTCACCACTGACACGAGCCTTCAAGGAGTTATCCTAGGCATCGCACTCAGTGGTTCAACCGGAACTGGACCACAAGACATGAAGCAGGCTTCACGCGAAGCTGTTGCTGGTTGGTTTATTGGTCAGGATCTAAGCGGAGACGCAGCTAACTACGCTCCGGCTGCCCAACAGAAGCTATTCCGCCTCAAAGGACGCGGACACGGTGAATGGCTGCACAAGAACGTAAAGGTATCAATTGCTAAGGTTCGCCAATCAAGCTCTAGAGTTTCTGATTATGGAACATTCTCTGTTATTTTGAGAGACGTTCGCGACACCGACAACAAGGTTGTGGTAATCGAGCGCTTTGATAACTGTACTTTGGATCCTACTTCTCCCGATTATATCGGCCGCAAGATTGGTACCAAGTATACTTCTTGGGACTCAAACGAACGCCGTCTGAAGACTTATGGAGAATACGACAACAAATCTGACTTTGTTTATGTAGAGATTAACGAGGCTGTTGAACAAGGCAGCGCCAACTCGCTATATCTTCCATTCGGCTACTTCGGACCACCAAGCTTTACAGGACTTACGGGAGTTACCTCGACATCACCAGGGACAACGACCCCGTTCATCATCGGCCACGCCGGACTTCCCGGTGGCGCATCTACAGTCGAC
>Ga0208790_1000580_pt1 | contig 17356 bp, 32 predicted proteins | sample 10_taG_FD_184083 | JGI IMG/M metagenome (GOLD analysis project Ga0208790, IMG submission 184083) | Marine viral communities from the Subarctic Pacific Ocean - 10_ETSP_OMZ_AT15264 metaG (SPAdes) (version 2) | ecosystem: Environmental > Aquatic > Marine > Oceanic | place: Pacific Ocean | collected... | reverse complement strand
GGCGCCCTTGCCGGCGCGCTTCGCCAAACGTGACACGATAGACGCGGCGAACGCGGGCGCGGATGTGATGTCCGACCACCCGCCTTGGGATGCCGCCGACTTGTCCAACTCCGCGAGCAGATCGTCGGCGCGAAGCGACACCTTCTCCGCCTCCGCGATCGCGATGTTGAAAGCGATGTGATTCTCCAACGCATGGAGCGGCGTCGCACTCTCAACGGCGAGGTGATTTCCGATCGTTTCCAACAATCCACCAGCACGGGGGGGTTGGGGGGGTCTGGAGGGATCTGGAGGGTACTGGAGTATATGGTCCGGTTGACCGGACTCAACACCGGACTCAAATGGCTGTTTGCGTCCGGTTGACCGGACTCTTTCCCCGCCACTTGCGTCCGGTTGACCGGACTCAACCACGCCCTCGTCGAACTCTACATCGTGCGTTTCGGTGTCGTCGACCGGTGGGAATCCTTCGAGCATTCCGAGGTTCAGGATGATGGTTCTGGACTTCCCTCTGTGTCCTCGACGGATGGATAGGAGGCCCTGCGCTGCGATGCTGTCGAGGGCTTCATACGCGGAGGCCCTGCCCACCCCAGTGATGGTCATCAGTTCGACGTTAGGGATGCACAGGCCCTTGCCCCACCCCACCTTGTCACCCTTGCGGAGCAACTGGAAGTAGAGCCACCGAGCCGTCGGGTGCAGGGCGAGCGCCCAGCCGTTGGACTCGAACAGGCCGAGGTACTTGAAGAAGCGAGAGGCGGACGCAGTGCGGGCATGAGGAGGAGTCTTTGCGTCACTCATCGGGAGTCCTATTCTGGGGAGGCGGCATAATTCTGGTACCAGTTTAGCGGGGCAACCTGCCCTTGTCAACGGGGCGGGCTACGCCTATACTCAGTGCACCTATTCGACCGATAATTCTGCGGCGACAAACGCCCCGGCTCCCACCGGGGCGTTGCCGCGTACTAGACCTGCTCGGCTGCGTGCCACTTGTCGCCCGACGCCTTCTCGTGTTCGGCGCCACGACTCTGCCAGTACGCCATCGAGGTCAGCAGGTAGGTGATCAACTCGACGCCAGCCTCGGGGATCTGCCGGCAGTCCTCGCACGCGGACATGTGATCCAGCATCCCCATGGCGTGGTCGCTGTAAGCTGCCGCGCCCATCTGCTTAGCGCTGTCGCACATAGCGCCGAGGGCGTGGGTGTCGGTGATGTCATCACCCACCGTATCGAACGCCGCCAGGATCGTCTCCACTGCCTCGGCACACTTGTCGGTGTCGAGGGCGGCGACCATCCGGTAGTAGAGGTCCATCTGCGCGTCGGCAATTGCATCGCCCATCGTAGTCTCCTGTGTAGTCCCTGCCTATGGTCCGCCTATTGTCCGCTTACGCTCTCAGGCTGTCCTCGACGTCGCGCTTCGCGTCCTTCACGACGGCAGACGCGTCCGCCAACTCCGACTCAATCTCCTTCCCCACGTTCTTGAACTCCTGAATCGCGAGCCGGAAGCTCCGCGCCATCTTCGGGAGTCGCGTCGTCCCGAAGAGCAGAAGCCCCAGCACCAGTATCACCATTATCTCGCCGCCGCCCAGCCAACCCGGCATCGCTCTCGCCTTCCTTCTCTGCCCAGCTAGCGTCACGTAGCGCACGCCGCCGGAGTACCGCTTCTCGTAGCGTCGCGTCCTTCACCTTACCGTCTGCCCACTGGTCGAGCAGTTGGAACAGTTGCCTCGTCTGCCGAGACAACTCCTGCGATCGCCCTCGCGAGTCGAGCATCCGCTGCGCCTGTGACAGACATCGCGTCTCCTCGTCGGAGAGCGGCAGGTCGTTCGCCCAACCCGTCAGCCCAACGGTCAGCACCCGAAGCACGTCGAAGACCGCCTTGTCATCCGTCATGGACTGTCCTCGTCAGGGTGTAGTCGGCGTACTCGCCTGGCCCCTCGTGCTTCTCATACGCTTCGGTAACGTCATCATAGCGTATAGAGAAGGCGTCTGTCGAGAGTCTTTCGTGGCACTCCATACATTCCCACAGTTGCTTGCGCATCTGCGCCCACTTCTTGTGGCTGCACCTCACCTCCTCGATCGTGCCGTCGTCGTGCAGTTGCCACACGGGTCCGCTGTGATGCTTGAAGAACGACCCAGGCAGCTTGCGGATGGGCTTACCGTACTCGGTGATGTCCGCTTCAAAGCTCTTCCATAGCGCACATATCTCGGGTCGCGCGCGCACGGAGACTTCCAACGCGCGGATGTTGTGCCAGATATCCTCCTCGGGGCAGTGCGCGATATCGCCGGTGGCGAAGATCCGCTTCTGGTCGCGCCACACGCGGACGGCGCCTCGCTTCAACCCGGCGTCTTCAAGCTCCTGCATACGGTGAGGGGGCAGCCGCTTGATGACTGCCTCCTGCTGCCGCTCCTCGGCGGGGTCTACGTCGAACGCTAACTGCTCAGGCATCCAGCACCCTCCTGTACTCCTCGATGTCCAGCACCTTGCGGAACGCGCTCAGGGGGAACCACGCGCTCTTGTGGTGGTATTCCGCGACGCGGTCCAACTCCGTGATGTCGCCCACGAACACCCCGGTGGGGTAGGTGATAGGCTCTTCGCCCCGCTCGCGCCAGCGCGCCAAGTCCCCTTGTGGAGGCTCGGCGCTCTCCACGACCATTATCAGGTCGACGGGCATGTGCCGGCGTGCGAGCCACACGTAGTCGGGCAGCTTCTTCTCTTGGATGCGGGACACGAACTCACGCGCGTTGAAGTGGTAGCCGACGCTCCGCTTCCACTTCACTTCCTTCCACCGCTCCGTGATCGGGCAGTAGAGATCGGGCGCCCGCATGTAGGCGGGTATCAAGCGTTGGCGCGGCGGGGGCTTGCCGTAGTCAGGGGGGTAAGCGCGCTCCTCTCTCACCCACGGCTGGATCGGGTTCCCTGTCCGCGCGCGGTATTCGATGTAGTCCCGCTCACCGCGCTCCCCCGCCGCGAGGTCATCGGCATAATGCTCGGGGTTGACGCCGTCGCCTTGCGGGCGTCCGCTCACAGACTCCCTCATCAGTCCCGCCTCTCGGTGTCGAGCCACACCCACAGCAGCCCTACCAGCATCGCGGCTACGTAGGCGACTGCCGCCCACTTTCCGGTGGTCATTCGGCGTCTCCCTGCGCCTTCTCTATGACGCTCTGCGCTACTCCATGCTCCCACCTGCGGATGTCGTACAGGAGCTTCTCCTGCGCCTCCTCGGCACGCTGGAAGATGAGGTTCACCAACGCCTCCGGCGGCTCCGCCTTCGGGCGCATGTCCACGTCCGCCATGGTTAGCCCGAGGCGCTCCCGCAGGTCGTCCTCGGTGACGTACATGGTGGTGCGAAACGGCTTCTCGCCTACCTTGCAGGTGAACTCGCCGGCAAGCACGTAGCGCCCGGTGTCCTCCAACTCAGGCTTCCCGTCGTCGCCCTTGGTAGGCAGCCCGTCGTCGCCCAGCACAGGGGCCTGCTCCTTCACCTTCCGCACGCCGCCGAAGTCGATCGGGTAGGGGTTCTTCGGGGACTCATCCATGAGGGTTGCTCCTGTTGTTGCGCGGTGTTACAATGATGCTATTCTAGCGTCCGCTAGATGTCAACCGTTCTGGGAAGGCTACACCATGAGTGAACCGGAAGTGATCGACGCTGTCGCGGTGGTCGAAGAGATGCCGCCCCAACCGCCCGCGATGACGCTCGCGTTCGACCCCGACGAGGCGGTGCAACGTGGGATGAAGGCGTCCCAATCCCTGATGAAGGTGATCGAGGCGCGCAACGAGAAGTTCCTTTCCCGTATCAAGGGCAAGGAGTACATGAAGTTCGAGGCGTGGCAGATGATTGGCATGTTCTACGGCGTGACTGCTGTCATCGAGACGCTGGAACCATACGAGTCGGAGGGCGGTCACAAGGGCTTCGAGGCTTGGGCGAAGGTGGTCAACATCAACGACCCTGCCGGTCGGGCTATCGGGCGTGCGCGGGCCGTGTGCATGTTCGACGAGCCGTCGTGGAAGGGTTGGAACGCAGCCGAGCGGGAGAATGCGGTCGCGTCGAAGGCGCAGACGCGCGCTCAGGCGAAGTCGCTGCGCGGCATCTTCGCTTGGGTGGCCTCCCTCGGCGGCTTCGAGGCTACGCCGGCAGAGGAGATGGAGGTGGAGTCGATCGCGGGTTCGCCCGTCCCCCCTACACCAGTGCGGCGGACATCAAACGGAACCCCCTCACCAACGGAGGGAGCGACCGAGAGGAGTTCGGCGCCCGCCTCAGACGAATGTCCTACGCCCTCGACGACGGAGGCCCCGACCCCTCCATGCGAGACTGATGAGCAGGGGCCGCCAGCCCGACAGGAATCACCGGGCAACGGGGGCGGCGGCGAGAAGTCGCGGCGCGCGTGCTTCGCCATCGTCACAGCGGTCGAGGCGAAGTATCGCCTCAACGGCGTGGACTCCAAGATGTTCTGGGCATACGTGACGCACACGTGCGGGGTAGACAGCCGCACCAAGCTCACGGACGAGCAGTGGGGCGGACTCCTCGCGCGCCTGCGCCTGGTCGAGAAGGACGACGCCGCACTGAACGCGCACGCAGCCAAGATCAAGGAGACGATGGGTGGCTGACGACGGCATCTACATCGCGAGGTTCGACACCAGCGGGATTGTCGACGAGTTCAGTGGTAAGAACCCTGTGCCATATACGCGCGCAACTCAGCGGCAGAAGTGGACACCATCGGTGAAGCGGTATCACCGGTGGTGTAACGCCCTGCGCGAGTGCTTCGCGAGCGCCGCCCCTATGGAGCCAGCCCCGATGGAGGGGGTCGCGCACTTCGGGGAGGTGAACTACTACTCGCGCAAGACGCCGCCGATCGTCCTCCACAAGGAGCAGAAGCGGCGTGTGATCGTCACGGTGGAGACGTGCATCGTCTGGGCTGACGAAGCCCACGCGGACGCCGACAACGTCCACAAGGGCGTGCTGGACTCCCTCTTCACCAACGACAAGCTGGTCAACCGCCACCACATAGAGGCGGACTATACGGACGATGACACCCCGCCAGGGCTTACCGTCCACATCACCATTCACGGGAGAAGCTGATGAGCAGAGCGCTCAAAGAGAATCGTTGCACCCTCTACCTATCACCGGATCTGCGGAAGCTGCTCGCTACGCACATCCAGATTAGCGAGGTGGACGAGTCGATGTCCTCACTCATACGACGCCTGCTGGTCCACTGGCGGGACAATACCCGCCTCGGACAGGAGGCGAAAGCCGCGATGGAGGCGGGCGAACACAAGTAGGGTTGCCCCAGCCCTGCCATATGCGTTAGTATAACGTCACGCACGGAGATACACACCGAGCGTCGCGGTTAGCCGTGGCCCCTCGGTGGGCCTCTTCACGCTAGATTCCTGTCGGGCGCCCGGTAACTAGCAGGCTGGGCGCCCCTATTCAGAGGCTACACAATGCTGGACGCACGTACACGCGCCGACTCCCTGGTCCGCGTAGCGAACATCCGCGCTGAGATAATCATCCATTCCAAGGGACGCTTCTGCGGCGCCACCTTCACCAAGAAGGACGGCTCCGTACGGAAGATGTCGTTCCGTCTGCGCGGGGAGCGCGACCTTCACCCCGAGCATGGCTACCTCCTCGTGTGGGACGAGAATAAGAAGGATTTTCGCCAGATCAACGTCCACACCTGCACGTCGATCCGCGTGGGCGGGAAGGACATCCTCAATGTCTGAGATACCGGACGTAGTGCGAGAGGCGCAGAGGCGGTGCAGCGGTGATGCGATCTACTCCTTCCCTTGGACCATACTGACGGTATTGACCATCCGGACGCCCGAGCGACGGTCATCATCGTCAATATGGTCCCTATCACCGTCGGGTCTCATGCTACCGGGTGTGGGTAGATGTGAGCCAGGAGTTGGGCGCATCCTATCGCATGGTCTATCTCGACCCTACCGTGACGACATGCGCGTGAGGCAGCGGGGGCGCGATTCCAAACCTGAAAGGGAGAAGCGATGAGTCTGGAACTACTGGGCGGCGTGGTGGCGGCGATAGCGGCGTTGGTGTATGCGGCGATGCGCGAGTCCGCGATGAGGGGCTTGAAGACAAAGCTGTCGGAGGCACTGTCCGTGGGGCGGGCGGCAACGACGGCGACTGAAGCGTTGGAGCAGGGGCTGGCTGAGGCCAGTGAGCGCGCCCACAGGCTGGTCCATGATGTTGAGTATCACCGTGAGACGGCAGAGGCTCACATCGCCAACGCGAAGGCATTCAAGGACGCTGCGAGAGCCAGCCAGGCGACCTCAGAGCGCCGCTTGGCCGTCCTCAACAGCGGGTTTGGCACGATTGAGGATGCAGCCAGTCTCGCGGAAGTACCTGCGCGTAGAGTGAGGTCGATGGCTGCCCGGCAGCGTACTCCGTTCAAGAAGGTTGGCAGCCAGTGGGTGGCGCTGAACCACGACATTGAGGAGTGGGCGCGGGAGATGATGGAGGTGGCCCAGTCAGATGAGGGCTGACCTTCCCGACTTCCAGGCGATGGCAAGCTCGTGTGTGGGGAGGAAGCAGATGCCGACTGACATAGGGTGGACGGACGAGACGTGGCGGGAGATGCCTGATGAGTATTAGGAGGAAGACGAATGCCGAGTGACATGAGCAAGATCGTAGCAGAGACAAGCCACTTCGAGGGTGGCGACATGACGTGGACCAACAGGCGTGGCGATGCGGGGAAGGAGACGGTGGGTGGGATTAGCCGTGTCCACTGGCCGAAGGAGGAGGTATGGAGGTGGCTCGACCCGTTGAAGGAGGCGTGGGCTGCCGACTTCCGTAGTGGGGCAGCGGTAGACCTGAGGGACTATCACGACCGGGAGCCGAACTTTGTCGCAGCAATCCAACGCTGCATCCATGACTTCTATCACGCACGGGGATGGTTGTACAAACCAGCCGACCCGAGCCGTCGAGTGCATGTGACGGACATCGACTCGCAGGCAGTGGCGGCGGCGCTCTACGACATCCTGTTCAACGGCGGGCGTGGGATGCTGAAGCCCTGCGTGAGGGCGTTGCAGAAGCACCTCGGCATCACTGCGGATGGTATCTGTGGGAAGGGGACTGCGGCACGAGTCAACTTCATGGCGTCGGAGATGCTCCCGACTTCCGACCACGCCCATCGGTTGATAAACGAGAAGGCTACCCGTGACATCCTAGCCGTCCTCGCCCAGCGGCAGGTGGAGTACTACTGCCGCATCGTGCAGAAGAAGGTGACGCAACTGGCAGCGTTGGCTGCGGAGTACGATGGGGAGAATGCATACGAGAGGGGGTACCCCCACGACGCGGATGCAGTGGCATCCGAACTCTACGCCGCCACCGACGCGGGCAACCTCGTGGGGTGGTGCGCCAACAGGGCGTTCAAGGGGCTGCTGTGATGACATGCCTCGACTGCAACGGGATGGTCGTATTCGAGGGGGAGGATGAGCTGCTCCTCCCCTGCACATGGGGTGTGATCGTGTACTGGCCATGCCGGTGCGTAGTATGCGGGCTTGAGATGAAGTGGGAGGCGGCTTGATGGATGGCTACACCGATGCCGCCAGCGTGGCTAACCGCGCGCAGTGGAAAGCACGTCGCGTCGAGGCTGCACGGCTACGGTTCGCCGGCGAGTCCGTCATGGCGACGGCGTGCCGCGTCGACGTCTACGCGCATACACTCGTAGAGTGGGAGCGTGACGACCCAGACTTCCGCGAAGAGTGGGACAAGCTGCAAGCCGAGCAGGACGCTGACCTAGCAAGGAGATTCCGCAAGTGAGCCTACTGGAACACGGGGTGATGGGGACCGACCGCGTCTACAAGATTCCGCGCCCGCAGGTGGGGATCATCCCCGACTTCTATCGCTACGGCAGGCAGTACGACTGCATCGGCTACCTCGCCAAGTACGTGCTGCTGATGCCCGACTCCGAGATCCCCGATCGCGAGATGCTGAACATCCGCATCGACAAGCAACTCTGCGCTGCGATAGGATGCGACCTCAAGCACCTTCTCAACCTCCGCCTCGACAACGACGACGCCCACGATGACGCCGACCGCCTGCGTATACTCGACGCGTTCATCCAAGAGTGGGTACGCCTGGATTGGCTAGACTGATGAAGATTCTGAGCTTGGGCGCGGGCGTGCAATCCTCGACGCTATTTCTGATGTCGTGTCACGGGGACATGCCGAGGCTAGACGCCGCCGTGTTCGCAGACACGGGCTGGGAGCCTGCCGAGGTATACGAGTGGCTGGAGACGGTCTTGAAGCCCGCCAGCGAAGCCGCAGGCATCCCAATCTACACGGCAAGCGGGGGTGATCTACGCGCGGACGCGATGACATCCACCATCCGCGCGCACGTTGGGGACGGCGCCCACGTCGAGTCGTCACTACCCCTCTACGTGACGGGGGTTGGTGACGGTGATGGCGGCATCCTCCGCCGCCAGTGCACCAAGCGGTACAAGATTCGACCTATTCGCCGTGTATGTCGCGACATCATGGGCGTCAGCCGTCGCGGCCACATGCCGGCGGGGGCTGTCGAGATGTGGATTGGGATTTCAGCGGACGAGGCGTCACGCATGAAGCCGTCGGGCTTGCAGTGGCTCACGCACACATGGCCGCTGATTGACCACGACCCGCCTATGCGCCGGTCGGACTGCCACGCATGGCTGCGCCGCAACGGCTACGAGGGCGCCCCGAGGTCCGCGTGCAATGGCTGCCCGTTCCGCTCCGACGCGGAGTGGAAGCACCTCAAGTCGACCAGCCCGACGGATTGGGGCGACGCGGTAGAGTTCGACGGCGCCGTCCGGCAGTTAGACAAGATGGGTGGCGAAGCGTTCATCCATCGGAAGAAGGTGCCGCTTAAGGACGCGGTGCTGGAAGACCAGACGCCGCGCCTGTGGGACGACGAGTGTTCGGGGATGTGCGGCGTATGAAGGTAGGCTCCCTCTTCGCCGGTATAGGCGGCTTCGACCTCGCCTTCACCCAGGCAGGCGCGCACACCGCGTGGCTCTGCGAGGCGGACAAGTACTGCCGGCAGGTGCTAGGGCGCCACTGGCCGGGCGTGCCGATCCACACGGACATTCGGGAGTTCACAGATGCCGGAGCAGTTGACGTTGTTTGCGGAGGATGGCCGTGCCAAGACCTCAGCACCGCCAATAGCCGAGGTCGTAAGGGATTGGGCGGAGAGCGAAGCGGCCTTTGGCACGAGATGCGTCGAGTTATCAGCGACGTTCGCCCACGCTGGGTGGTCGGAGAGAATGTCCCCGGTCTGCTATCACACGACGGAGGACGTGATTTCGGAGTCGTCCTACGGGGGTTGGCAGACCTCGGGTATAGTGTCGCATACAGGGTGCTTGACGCTCAGTTCTTCGGAGTTCCCCAGCGCCGCCGTCGTGTCTTCGTTGTCGCAAGTCTTGGAGACGCAGCCTGCGGAGAAGTACTCCTTGAGCAGGGAGGCGTGCCTCGGGATATTGCGGAGAGCGGAGGAGCGGGGGAGGGACATCCCGCACCCCCTGAAGGAGGCGCTCGAATCTATCACGAGCGCACCGAGTCCCTGACTGAACACGATCAGGCGCTCGCCCTGCGGAACGACCCGTCGCACAATGCCGTCTTCGTGAGCGGCGTTGTGGGCTTCGGCGCTAACCAAGTGTCGGGGAAGGTCGACGCGCAAGACGACTGTGCGCCCACCATCCGCTCCAATAACAAGCCCGCCGTCTTCGGCTACTACGAGAGTATGCGCGGAGAGACTCACCTGACAGGAGACACCTCGCCCTGCCTGCGCCGACACGGCGAGCAGGCGACGGGCGTGGTAGGGGGTTCCTACGTGCGCCGCCTCACGCCTATGGAGTGCTGCCGCCTGCAAGGGTTCCCTGACTACTGGAACGCCAGCGGGGCCGACTTCACGATGAGCGACAGCCAACGCTACAAGCAGCTAGGCAACGCCGTCGCGGTTCCCGTAGTCCGATGGATCGCGGAGCGGCTCATTAGGGTTGACAGTAGCGTCACGATAACGTAGCATGTGGTCGTCGAGAGGGGTCGTCTCCAGACTCTCTTTGACTGTGTAGTCGAGGGTGGTGGCGCTTTGCTGCTACCCTCATCTTTTTGCTTGCGCCCGCCCCGCACGTGCGCTACCATAACGTCACGAACAGGAGAGAAGGATGGCTACACCTATCGCCTCTGGGGCGCCCACCATCGAGGATCGCTCGCTCGACATCAAGGCTGACGCCGTCGAGGTGGGCGAGCGCCAGGGCTACGAGTACTGGATCGTACCCAACTGCTGTATGCGGAAGCCCGAGGTATACGACCGCATCATGGCGGAGTCGACGACCGGACACCTCGTCTGGAAGAAGGGCTACCAAGCCTACGTCGTCTTCCCGTCGCGCTTCGTCACCCACCAAGACCTGCTCGACCTCGTCAACGTACACGGTGGGCTGACTTACTCGCACGAGTCTGTGGTTGGGCAGGTCTGTGGCTACGACACGATGCACTCGTGGTCCGCCGAGGAGCCGGTCGACGAGTTCGACTACCACTACCAGCAGATTGACGCGATGATCGCCGGCGTCGAGCGTGCGGCGGCGCTAGACCCGTCGGTCTGCTCTGCCAAGGAAGCCTTCGACACGGTGATGGAGAAGGCGCGCACTGATATGGAGTCGTTGAGTGACGGCGTGAAGGAGGACGAGTGATGGGCGGATTCAAGGATCGGCGCCCGAGGTAGGGCGTCGTAGAGGGCGACCACTGGAAGGAACCCACGCCAGGCGCCCTCGACGCGGGACGGTTGGTATGCCGTCAGATTCCACGCCCCTCGTAGCAATGCGGGGGGCTTTTTCACAGGAGGACGCATGGACATTCTGCTCATCCATCAAGACCCGCCCGTCCCGTGCCTCTACGGCTTCGACGTCGGGCTACGAGAGCTTGGACATACCGTCCACAGGATAGGTCCGCGCGTCGACAAGCCATGGGGCGAGGACTTCTACGCACTCGAACCCGACTACAAGAACATGCTCGTCACCGTCCCTGACCCATACCTGCCACGCTTCGTCGAGGACTCCAACGCAGACCTCGTCCTGTGGCTCCAACCGTCGCACCCGACGCTCGCGAGCGGACTACTCAACTGCCCCGTGCCAACCGTCGCGATGCTCACCGAAGACTACAAGTTCAGCCACGCATACCAGATCGCACGCCCGCTCTTCGACGCCTGCCCTACCGCTATCGTGCAACGAGCCTTTGACCCACGACCCGTCGAGTGGGCGCCGCTCTTCAACTTCATAGGCCTCCAGTGGCTGCAACCCGCAGACATTGGACAGCCAAGGGTCCGCGACCTCGCCTTCGTCGGCTACACCAACGTCCACGGAGTCACCGAAGCTCGCGACGCGGAACTCAACCGCGTCCACTTCGCCTGCGCAGACCGCAGCCTCTCCTTCGACCACACGAACGGCATCTACCTCCGCGATCAACTCGACTTCTACGCCGCCTCCCGATGCGTCTGGCAATACCCCGGCCAAGGACACGAGGACAACCTCACCTACCGCGCCGGCGAAGCTATGGCCAGCGGAGCCGTCTGCATTGCCAAGCGACCTCAGCACCTCGGCGGACTCCCTGAACCATGGGTGGAGGGCGAACACATCCTCTACTACGACACGCCCGAAGAATGCGCAGACATTGTCGAGCAGATGCGCACTGACATTGAACGCTGGGCCACGATCGCAGTCAACGCCCTGGAATGGATCGAACGCAACCCGCCAGCCGCGCAGATGGAACGCTTCCTACGAGACATCGTCGAACCGATCCGCCAAGCCGGCGTCAACAAGTGGCGCCGACACAAGACATCCATAGACGAAGACTCCGCAGCACGAGCCTACCTCGCCGCACTCGGCGCCCGACCATGATAGCACACAGCCCTTGACCGGGACGTTACCATGACGTATACTCCCTGTGTCGCCGCTCACCACGAGCAGCGCTGACTACACAGGACGCGACATGCTGAAGGCAGCCGCAGACCTACGAAGAAACATCGCCATACACCGCGAGCAACTCGTGGGACTCCTCGACGAGGCGCGCGAGGTTCTGGAGGAGACTTCCTTCTCCGCTCCCGCGTTCTTTCCCGCCGAGGTGGACGAGATTAACGCCATTGCGGATCGCCTACGCCTGCTCGCCGCCGCCCTCAAAGGAGACGCATGATGGCACGCAATGAATCCCTTATCGTCGTGGACCGTGGCGGCGAGATGTACGAATACGAGATGTTCCGCGTCGGCGGGAAGTCGTACATCTGCCACGAGGAAGACGGCCACGCGCCCGAGTTGATCCGCGTCAGCAAGACCAAGGACCGCGTGCGCTTCACCGCTGACGGCGACGGCAGCCCGCTGTGGGATGTCTACAAGTTCACCCGCACCGCCAACAATACGCTCTCCGTAATAGACGCCCTGCGCCTGCTCGCTCCCAACCACCGACGCGCACGGAAGGCCGCTGCATGAGCCGCATCACACGCGCCGAGGCACTACGCCGCATCGTCGCTATGCAGAAGGCACGACCGGAACCCGCAGACATACGCTCTCTGCTCAACAAACTCCACGAGGAACTAGACTACGCTATACCGATACCCGACAGCCACGACCCGCGACCCGTCGAAGCGATGGACGATCTGGCCGAGGCGTGGCACGAAGTCTTCTGCCAATTGGGGCAGCCCGGCCTACTAGACGTACTCACCGTCGAGGATGTCACCGACACCCACGAAGGCTCAGCACTCGGGTGGTGGGAGGAGATAGGACACACCATCTACTCCGCTGACGACACCGCCGCTCACTACGAAGCCGCACGGCTGCGCGCACAGGGATGGCGCTACGGCGCCGATGACCCCGGCTCCGCACAGGACGCACGCGCACGAAAGGACACCGCATGAACCCGCTACTCGAACTCCTCAACGACGCCTGCGTCAGCAGGCACAACGCATACGATAGGTGGGAGTCCGAGGACAGCTACCTGGCCTACTGCGAGTGGGTCGGGAACAAGACCGCAGACGCCGCATACATAAACCACATGGGACGAGGAACCCCCGAGGATTGGGCGCAGGAAGAACGCGACCGACAGTGGGACTTCTACTACGGGGCCGAGGACTACGCCCCCGCATACACGCTCCTACGTGTCCTAGAAGATGAAGACCGCGCAGCACCCGCAGAGAGAGATTGGCTCGCGGACGCATACGCAACACACCTTGAAGAAGGCTACGCAGCATGAAGACCGACACACGATGCCTGCTCATCTACACCTACGCCGGCATCATCTCCGATGTGCAGATCGCAGACACGATCACCGAAGCCCGGCAGATCCAGTGCGACCACTACCGAGTGCCGCACGACTGCCACGAAGACCTCATACGAGAAGCCGCCGAGACATCCGCCAACGACGTCACACTGCACCAGATGGACGCCGTCACCGACGCTAGCCTCGAACGCGCACTACAAACGATGCCCATCTGAGAGGAGGAGCCGTGGCGTTTTCAAAGAGGGTAGAGGACGAGTGGGCTAGGCTGCGGGAGGCGTTACAGGTCTACACGCATTGGACGGGAGGCGTACTCCCGTCTACGGAGACGTTCTGCCTGATGTTCCCGAGTACCCACTACCACTTCCTGCCAAGCCCCGCGTTGGAAGTCAGGATTGAAGTAGGCGAGTTAGAGCCGTTGGGGTCTAGCAGAGAGATTCGGACCCTCGTGCAAGAACGTCTCGCCGCTGCTAGGAACGAAGCACAGGAGAAGGACCGCGCATGAACGAACACACACTGCTCGTATACACCGTCGACGGAGCAGTCACACGCGTCGAACGGACTGACACGACTCGACACGCAGACGCCGTCCAACGAGCGCACTACGGACTCCCTAGCACCGCTACCGACGAGGAGGTGACAGCAGCACGGAGCGAGGCGACCTACGACTGCACACTCGTCCCGCTCAGCAACGTCCACGACCTCACCGACGGCGAACCTAGACGCCGAGAGGTGGGCTAGGCTACACTCCCACACAGCGAAAGCACGAATCCTCCTGACGTCCCGCAACCCTCGGCTTCCACAGCCACTGCGGGGCGTCGCCATGTGAGGAAGGCGACCCATGGAACGGCGCCCACGATACCACAAGCCACACGCGCGAAGACCTTACCCGTTCTGGGCGAGGCGTAACCGATTCCTAGAGGTGTATGGGGCTACCGAGTTCACAGACGAAGAATTCACACGCGTGATGGTAGAAGAGCCTAGACGGCAATACCTGAGAGCGCAGGAATTTGTAGCGGCTGCCAAAGCACACGGGCGGCACACAGGCATTAAGAAGGTATGGGATCGCCAAGAATGGGAGTGGTCCCAAGCCCTCTGGGAACGCTTCGCGGCTGGCGACTTCTGAAACCCCCGTGCGCGCGAACACCACGCATATATTGCAGAGCCACGGGACTCCAACGCACTGACATTGGACCGTGCGGGCGACCGCGATAGTTTGCCGTGGGGCCTACTCCTAACATCCCGCCGAGCGCAGGGTGCGCTTGGGGGTCAGGGGGGCTTCGCGGATGCCCGCGCCTAGGGCGTTGACAGGTGTCGTCGAGGGCGGTCCCGAAACGCACCGACATCGGCAGGTGTTAGTCTGTTTCCAGCCCTGCCCTCGACGGCTTCCGCCGGCTCTCGCCAGTACGCCACATATGGTGGGCGGTCCCGCCGTGGTCGGCGCCGCGTCGACGGGCGGGCGGTCGGCAGCGGTCCCGTCGGTGGTCGGCGGGGGATTGGTGAATCGGGTGTGTGCCGATAGCTGCGGGTGTCCTCGGAAGGGCGCCACGGTCCATCAGCTTGCTCTTTTCTGCGGCGGCGGGGGGGAATCGTGTAGCGCGGGACGCTATCGGGACGTTATACTAGGAGGACGGCGCGCTGATCGGCGCGCTGACTACACAGGCGCCGCAGCGGAGGGCGCGCAACGCTGGAGACGATATGCCTACCATACGTGAGACGTACGGGACCGTCAGGCACGGGACGCGCGGTCAAGTGGCATACCTGCGGGACGCGGGACGGCTGAAGGTGGCGCCACGGCGTACGCTGCGGGCGCGCTGCGAAAGGGACGGGCGCCGCGCCATGGTAATCAAGTGGGCCGCCGATCATGCGGCTTGCACGCCCACCTCCGATACGGGACACGCCCGCGCGCGGTCCCTCCGGCTGACGGGTGAACTATACGCCCGCTTCCTCGGAGGTGTGAAAGCGGCCCGCGCGGCCGCGCTGACGCGTCAGCCGATTCACCGGGACGCGCGGGAAGCCGCCCGGCGCGTCTACGGTGTGAAACACGCGGAGTTCCACCTTGCACTCTCACGGCTTACCGGAGGCGGCGCCCGTGGGTAAGGTAGTCGCAGCGGCCGCCGTGGTAATCCTGTGGGCCGTCATTGCCTCCGCAATGCTGATCGGCTTCCTTACCGGATAGAACGAGAGGACGGGCGCCCACCGAGGGCGCCCGTTACTACTGGAGACGATATGCCTAAGCTACTGACCGTCCCGCAGCCGTCGACGGAGTACGTCCCGCACACCCGCGACCACGATACGGCGCGCGGCTTCCTCCTGTACCGTGGTCCCTCACGGCTGACGGGCGCGCCGATCATAGCGGTCGCCACTCAAGGGCGCCTGTGTGAAAACCGTGAGACGGGTGCAATGCACACACTGTGGGTTATGCGAGAGGATGTGTCGCCACTCGCAGCGGCCTACGGCGCCGGGCGCGGCGCCGACGGCGCAGTATGTGGAGACTGCCCACTAGGGCCGGGCGCGGCGCCGGAGGACGTTGCAAACCGCTTGTGTTTCGTGGCTCTTCACCAAGCGCCACTCGGAGTGTGGCGCGCCTTCCACCGAGGGAACTATCCGAAACTGTCACACCGCGCCCACCGGCGCCTATCGTCCCACTCATGGCGCTTCTGTGGGTATGGAGATACCGCAGCCGTCCCGCTGGGTGTGTGGGAACACGCGTCCCGCTACACTCACGGCCGCGATATGGGACACACCCATATGTGGAAGTGGGAAGGCGCCCGTGAGTATCGCACAATGGCAATGGCGTCTTGTCAGACTCCGCAGGAAGCCGACCACGCCCGCGCCCTCGGGTGGCGCGCATACCTGATCGGTCCCGAGGACGCTGAAGTACCGCAGCGCGGCGCCGTCGGTGGTCCCTATATGGGATGTGCGAAACAGCGGGAAGCCGCCACCCGTCTCCAGTGTAACGAGTGTGGCGGGTGTGGCGGGACACGTGGTCGGGACGTGGTCGCAGCTTCCGTGTACGCTAACGTTCACGGGACACCGCTCAAGGGTATGAATCCGCGCGCCCTCTTCACCGACCGATACGGCGCCGACCACTCCGCAGCCGACGGCCATGGCTGACACCCAGCGGGACACGTACATGATAACGGGCGCCTATGATAGGCGCCCGTTATCGCGTACGGCTGCGGGACCGCGCTAAGACACGCGGTAAGCGTCCCGTTTCACGGTGGCAGCGTACGTATCGCCTTCTGACCACCCGACACCGTTCCACACTCGCACGTACCACTTGGCGTATGGGTCAGCGGCTTCCGCCGTGGGCGGCTTGTGTTTCTTGAGGACGTGGTATTTCCACCCGTCGGGACCGTCCCACACTTCGTATGGCTGATCGGCGGGACGTCGACGGCCGCAGGGGTTAGCTTCCCGAGGACGGCGCCCGCGCTTGGTGGGCGCGTCAGCGCGCGACGCGTCGACGGCTTCCCGTTCCGCCGTGAGTAGCTCCGCCGTTAGCCCCTCGTGTAGCAGGTGTAGACACTCCTCCGCGCCCGCGTGCAGCTTCCGGTGGGCCGCGTCGACGGGACCACGGTCCCAAGCGGAAAGCTCACGGAAGCGCGTGGGGAATGCGTCGCGTATCGCGGTCAGCGCGTCGCGGGACGCGTCGACGGCCGTCAGCGCGTCCCTGAGATCAGTGAGTGTGGGCGTATACGCCTTCACCATGAGTAACCACGCTTCCATATGTTCGCGAGTGAGTGCCGGTCAGCGTCAGCGGCCGGAAATGCTGGGTGGTGCCCACAAAGGGCGTATAGGTATCCGTGGGTGAAGAACCTTGGGCCGTCGGCTGACCGCAGCTTAAGCTCCTGAGTCAGTGTGTCCCGCATATGGGACAGTGTGTCGATACGGGACGCGTCCTCGGGAAGCAAGCCAAGGGACAAGTGTCCCTCCGCGTAATCACGCCCCATGGCCCACGCTAACACTTGTATATCGTGGTCCAGTACCTTAGTAGGCCGTGGCATATCGTCTCCAGCGTTGCGCGCCCTCCGCTGCGGCGCCTGTGTAGTCAGCGCGCCGATCAGCGCGCCGTCCTCCTAGTATAACGTCCCGATAGCGTCCCGCGCTACACGATT
>Ga0208790_1000574_pt1 | contig 17461 bp, 21 predicted proteins | sample 10_taG_FD_184083 | JGI IMG/M metagenome (GOLD analysis project Ga0208790, IMG submission 184083) | Marine viral communities from the Subarctic Pacific Ocean - 10_ETSP_OMZ_AT15264 metaG (SPAdes) (version 2) | ecosystem: Environmental > Aquatic > Marine > Oceanic | place: Pacific Ocean | collected... | reverse complement strand
GTTTTCTTATGTTTTATGGTTTCTTTTACCTCAGCTTGTACTAAAGGTACTTTTTTACCATCTATTTCTACTGTTTTATCACTCATCTTATCTTGTTACCTCCTTCTTTATATTTAAATAACTAATAGTAATGTCTACACCATCGCTCACCGTTCCGGCTGTGGTATAGGATAGAACTGTATTGCCTTCCACGACCATCGGATTTGTTAAAATTTCTACGCTGGCTGCTGTGGCTAAGGTTTGAGTATTAATAACTTGAAAACCATTGTTCGTAATCGTAATGGTTGGAGTATTACCTGATGACTTATTGGTTACATGTAATGATTTAATAATATATGTTTCATTAATTAAAGGGTTTTGATTTCCATCACTTCCTAGACCAAAAAATTTAATAGGTCCTTCGGCAGATGTACTTGTTACTCCATACATTTTATACTCATTGACTACAGCCATTATTCTATAAAGAAGCTCATTGCTTCTACCTCTTGTTTCATTTCTTCTTGGAATGTTGTGTTAAGTTTATTAATAACTCCGTCTAAATCTCTTACCAGAGATTGAAAAATTACAGGATCATATTCTTTACTAGCACGCGTTAATGCTTGAGTTATTTTTGCCATTAAACAAGACTCGCGATACCTTCGTCTTGACCCATACTTGCTTGATCATTAGCCATGTCAATTAGCATTTGGTATTCTTCTTCGTTTAAAAGATTTAAAGGTTTCCCAAAAATATTCATAGACATATCATTTAATGCATCCATAGGGTCAGGTGCAGAAGCCATCATGACATTTTCATTAACATCGAAACCTGGGCCTTGAATATTAATATCTTCATCTACAAATTGTCCCTCTCGATAACCTGCTCTTCCGCCTTGAGCTAGTCCCCAACCGCCACCAGTTCCTGTTGGGTCTCCTCTAGCAGCTCTAGAGGTAGCTTGACTAATTCCTCCGGGGCTGTGTGAACTAAAAGATTGTGCGCTTGGATTATATCCTCCCCGTCTCGCTATTTCCATTTCTCTTGGTGTACTGGATCCGCCTGTCGTTGTAGTTTTAGGAGTGGTAGTTTGAATCTTGTCAAGATAAGTTTTTTGTTCTGTTCCATCTCCTGGTTGATTCCATCCACGAACATGTCTTAATTTATTATAGAGACGAGATTTGTCTCCATATGTGTCTAAGTAATATTTTTCTAACTCATCTAAATTTTCTATACCTTCTTTCTTACCAACGGTGTCTTTAAAGACTCCTAATTGCTTCTCCATGGCTTTATTGTAATCTCCTTTCCAGGAAACAACATTCGTTCCAAAAATATCTTTACCACCTCCGGCTAAGTATCCTTGGTCAGCAAGTCGCTGTAAATTAGCGACTTCGTTAGGAAATAATCCTGCTCGAGACTCCCATCCTCCAGGGTATCCTCCAAAACTTTGGTCAGCTCCTTTTCTTCCAGTAAGTGTATTAAGAATTCCTGTTGGACTAAAGTTTGAAGCAAAATCTTTTGTTCCTTCCCATAGGTTTTTCATAATTCCTGTTTTTTCTGGGGCTGCTTGTATTTGAGTAGGATCAAATCTTGTTCTAAATTTTTCTGTTTCTGATCTATAAGGATTTAAATCACCATAAAGGAATGGTTCGTTTGGAAATACTGTTCCTGTTACGCTTTCTTCCTCAGGAAAGTATTGTTGTCCGAATGCTAATCCTCTGTAATCTGTTGCCATTATCTTCTCCCGTCAGGTTGAATATCTAATCTAAACGTACCAAGTTTCCAGTTTTGTGATGCTCCGGTATTGGCTATCTTTATAGCTATTCCCCGAGCCCTGGCACGTGTATCTACTTTATCAGTGGCACTCGTAATTGTAAAGGGTCCATATGGAGAGCCTGAAGCTGAATCATTAGGATAATCTCTAAGGAATAAAGTGATCTGGGTATTACCTGTCTGACTAATAAAGTCAGGAATAAATCTTCTAATTTTCATAGTGTATTCTCCGTCTCCTCTTAGATCAGGCATGCCAATGACCTGTCCTTTTTGTCCTCTTCTCTGAGTAATATCAAAATCTCCTGAAGTAATATTGGCTGTGATCGCAGTGATAGCTCCTCCAGCATCTACTTGATCGGTTCCTGTTTCGTGTTCATAATAAATACTTGTTCCATCGGTATTACCATAAACATCAAAGGATGCATTATCACTTGTGCTGTAAGCCGTAGCATGAGGTTTACCGAACAAAGAAGAATCAGCCCATGTTGTTCGTGCTAACGATCCAGTAGTCCATACCGGTTTTTTAGCAATGATAGATTCCATATAGTTATAAGTTACCACACGATCTAAAACATCAGATCCATTAGATGCATAGTACCAACTGATCTCAGTAAATAGATTGTTCAAGCCACAGAAAATTAAATTTCTAGCTACCGTATTGATATCATCATAAACATAATCTTCAACGAGACATGGCATTGATTCTAATTGACCTGAATAACTAAAGAAGCCGTTTTCAGACATCCAGTACGCAGCTCCGTCTACTTCGACAGCCGAGTTCTTACCCATCAGTCCACAGTTCGTTCCTACTTGTTCAAAAGAAAAGGTGAAAGGAGCTCCTACGAATCTCATTAGATACATAGAGTTATCAGTCCAAATATAAATTGCATCTCGTCCTCTCGTGGCTCCCATGATTTTAGATCCATTAGAAAGTCGTTGTGTACCAGCGGTATTGTTGGCCGTTACCGTATAGGAATCACTGTCATTAATACTCTCTTGAGTAGAGAATCGAATAAACATGTCGTCTTGTGTAGTAGAATCTGTCACCGTAGTTGTCGTTCCAAAAAAGATTAAGTGTCGATCGGTTGGTGAAACCAGAACGTGTCTTGATTTAGCAGGTGCATTAGACATGACCGTGGCTCTAGTTGCTGTTGGGTTAGATGCAGCTGCATCCCACTGATAACAAGCTCCATTATATATAAGAGCGATTAATATTGTTCCATAGTTATCCAGAACCCAGAGTCCTGGTTCAATCGTATAGTCGGCTGAGGATGCTTCGCCCCATGCAACGTAATCTGAAATATCGGTTACAGTATCACCGGAGCTGTGAGTCGATGGTGAGGAAGAGCTGGATTGTGCTGTCGTTCCATTCACTCCTCTAGCCCCTCCACTTAAAATTCCTGTGGTAGTATCATTAGCGGTAAAAGAAATATCTTCTGTTCCTACTCTAATTTCTCCTGAAGTAGGAAAAGCTGTTGAATCAGTAAGGGTAATATTTGTGGTACTTACATCTGCAATGTTAGCAGCTAATGTAGTTGTAGCTACTCCTGAAGCTTGTCCTGACCAGTTTCCTGTACCCCAGCCATAGCCTCCTACTTCTTGAGCAGGTCCAACGTTAACATAACATTGTGCTGTGGCAGATCCAGTATTACTTAAAGGTGTGCCTCCTTCAACACCGCTCATCGTAATAGTAATTGTAGTAGCCGTTGGTATGGACGTACACATAAATTTTAAACCTTCAAAAGAAGCATTGTTATAAGTAGAAGAACCCGTTACTCCACTGACTGTGTCAAATCTAACAATGTCATCATCGACTAATCCATGGGGAGTTGGAAACGTTACTGTGACAATAGCAGATGAACTGGTACTGGTAAAATCACACCCCGCTATTGAAGTTCGAAGAGGGTGAATGTCTGAATAAGTTCCCCCTGAATAAACGTATAAAATTCTATTAGTTCCTATGGCGGCATATTTAATGCCGGCGTTATCATCCCAATGGTGTAGAGCTCGAGCGGCACCTGTTAGTTTATCTTCTCCTAATTGGTCCCATCCTCCTATTTTTTCAGGGGAACCATATCTAAAACGTACATTATCTCCACCAGTCCATTGTCCTTCTGCGCCTGTGGGGGTAACTTGTTTGTTAAAGCCAGGTGTAAAGCCTAATTTTTGTAGCATAGTTGTCCTATATATAGGGATTTTATACTACATGATTTAGCTGGGATCAACTATTGTAATCATACCACCCAGTTATAATATACTTAAATTCGGTAGGGGCGATTTCTCCATGATGCATATGAGTCCAGTCAGCAGGCCATATATAAACACCCCCTTCTTTGGGTTTTACTTTAATTTTTTGATGAACAAAAACAGTTTTGCCACCCTTTTGAATGGTATTTAAATGAATCATCCATGCTAATAAACGTTGAGAATAGGTGGGTGCTCGTTCACAATGAATTCGCCAATATGTTTTAGCTGGTTCATATTTCATTAACTGACAGCGTGGCTGTAAATGCCAAGGATCAAGATGGGTATCTAATAAAGGAAAAACTTTTTTATATTCTTTGAGTGTTTTTGCTAAAGCTTTTTTTATATTAATCCACTGACCCTCAGAAAGATTTAGAGTTATTTCAGTACTTTCTAATTTGGTTCTATCTACTTTTCCATCTTCTCCTAACCTTCCTTTTATATAAAGAGAAGGATTATCTTCAAAAAACTTTATTATTTTTTTACAGTCCTTGGAGCTCAGGACCTTAGGTTGATAATGAATAAAATTATTTTTCATAGGCGATATAAAATATTAGCAGCGATAAGACAGCGACCCCCTACTGGCTCAGGGTCTATGCTGTGCCAACTAGATCCTAGAAAAAAGATACACTGGCCTGCTTTAACATTTATTTTTCTATTATTTATTTTTAAAGGAGAGCATCCTTTCGGAGTATAAAGATAGTAGCCTAGACTCACGGTAAAAGGGAAATGATTATGAGTGTAAACATAGTCTCCCTTATTATAACGAATTCCCCACATATGAGTAAGATTAAAACCTTCTACATTAAAATTACATTTCTCTCCTTTTTTTAAGCGAGCAAAATGAGCTCCTACTTGAGGAAGAGTAGATTGTATCCAGGTAACCAGCTCATCTACTTCTTTAATACCTTGTTTATGTAAATCAAAATTGGTTCGTTGGCCTCCCCCTCCAAGACGTTCGGTAAAATATGTAGGAAGTATTTTAGTTAAGGCTACATTGTGTTGTTTCTTTGGATAATTAAGAATTAAAGGCTGGCTCATTTTTGTTTCCTGTAGGTAAACATACAATCTTTGTTTAAGTATGCATCCTGACTCTTAAAACTAAACCAGTCTAACCAAGGAGAGCCTTTAGATTTAATAAGAGAGGCAAGTCTAGGTCCTACTTCAGCAGCGAGTACTCCATTATGGTTTAAATAGTTAGGTGCTTCTTCCATGATTTTTTTAATATGTTTAAATCCGTCTTTCCCTGATCTTAAAGAGAGAGAGGGTTCATGAAAAAATTCTGGGGTATTTTTATTGTATTCTTCAGGCGATAGATTGGGAGGGACAGTAATAATTAAATCATATTTACCTTTTATATTCTGGAATAGATTACTCTGTACACATTCAACTCTATTTTCTAGTCCATGTCTTTCAATATTAATTTGAGCCACCTTTAAAGCTGCAGGACAAATGTCGGCTAAATCAACTTCAATTTCAGCGTTTAATAAAGCTGAAATGATCCCTAAGGCGCCTGACCCGGTTCCTAAATCTAAAACGCGATGGTTCTTCCAGGTAATAGATTGCATCAACTCTTTAAGTTTTAAATAAATAGGAGATCTAGGAACGAAAACATCTTTATTAATATAAAATTTAGTTTGAGGAGACAAAGGCCCGTACCAATATTCATTAGTAATATAAGGAGTGGGTAATCTTTCTTTTATTCTTTTATTAAAAATATCTTTGATGGCTAAAATTTCTTGTTCGTCCAGTTTCGCATTTAAATAAATAGGATTAGAATAATCGTAAGGTAAATGTAGCGCAAAAAAAGTTAAGTAACGAGCTGTTTGAAAAAGGTCAGTATCTCCAAAATAAAAATAATAAACATCAGCTTCTCGCATACGCGATACACCCCATCGAACCATATCACTAACAGTTATTGTGGTTAGTTGTGTCATGAGTTAACCTTTAAATGTAATGAAGATAGCTCATCTTCATCTCTCTCAAATTTACCTTCAATAAAAAAGTTAGCTGCCATACAAATCCTGAGTGACTTACTCGAATACGCCACTGTAGAATGAGGTACCCAACCTGGAAAAATAACAATCGTACCAGTCTTCACAGGCAACTTCCAGCAGGGGGCGTTATGACGATTATAGTCAGATAAACTATAATGAAACTCAAAATTTTCTTGAAGAGCATGTTTCTCTTTACTTAATCTAAGCTCGCCGCTTTCACACTGGGGATAATACGTCATGGAAATAATAGCATGAGGATGATAATGAGACTTATGATAATCCTCTTTATTCTGAAAGGTTGCCCAACTGTGAAGTAAATGAAGAGGATTCTTAATACACCATACTTCATCTTTATACTCAGTTACTTTTTTAAAAAAGAATTCTCTGACTCGTTTAAAGTCTTTAAGATCTAAAATTCTTTTGTCTTCTGTAATAGACCCAATATTAGGGGCCTCCTCCGTTTTTAAAGTTAATAGAGAATCTTTTTCTTTATTCGTTAGGATGAAGTTACTGTGTTCAGAAGCGATAGGAACTGCCCAAATTGAATCAATATTCATATACGGTTGCTCTCTGGTAAAGGATACTTATCACTAGAGATATTTTCAAACCCAATAATATAAGTTAACCGATCTTCAGATCCTTTGTTATGAACATGAGCTGCATGAAAATGTGCTCCATCAAACATTACGAGTCTATTATAAAGTCCTTTAAAAGAAATTGTTTCTTTGAAGCCTTCATTATTTTCTTTCCTTGCTTGAGTTATAAGAGCACGTGACTTCCCTGTCACTGTGGGATTTTTAAAGTAATTGTATTTAGCTTTATCTTCATAGATTCGTTTACCTAATATCTCTCGATTATAAATAGAGGTTCCGGTTTCACTATTTTTAGAAAGATAGACAATAGCAGTTAACTCCCAGTCACTATCTGTATGAATCCATCCATCCAAATCTAGATTCGGGGGAACTTTTTGAAAGGTAGCTTTGGCTTTCCAATTTAAATTGTCAAAGTGATGGGGATAAAAAATCTTTAGAATCTTTAAACAACTCCATCTAAAAAATTTAAAATCTGTTTCATGAAGTAATGGAGATCGTTTACCAGGAGAGCGATTATCTGATTCAAATTTTTGTTTATTCGCATACGCTACAATGGCGTCTGGATTAGAGAAAAAATTATCAACACAAACTGTAGGCCATATCATTTTAAATAATCTCTTTTTATCCGATAAAAATTAGTGTCACTAAAGTCTTGTTTTTCAGTAAAGTCTTGTACTTTTAGCTTAACGGATTGTGGAATAGGTTGAAGAAAAGTATTCACACTATAACGTACTCCCTTAGTAATGGGTGTTACCTCATGAACCCAGAAATAATCAGCAGGAAAAATCATTACATCTCCTCTTCCTAATTTAACTTTATGCTTTCCTCTGAAGAATTTAAATTCCCCTCCTTTATACTCATCGTTTAAATTAAAGGTACAGCTCCCTGCTACGTATAAACTGTTGTCCGTATGGGCATGAAGCTTTTGTCCTTTTTTATATCTCATCAAACGATACATGTGAGGATACATAAGTGCATCTCTATAACGTACCGAGAAAGAATTAAATGTATCTAAATAATCATGGTACTTATTAATAACCGTTTCCATTGACTTGTGAATTAATTCGAAAGTAGGTGTTTCAGGTCTTAATACAACTTGTTCAAAAGTGGAATGAGTATCTATCCCTGTAGAGGCTTCATAACAATGTTCAGTCATGGATTCAGCATCTCTATATTCTCTTTCAGCAATCAATTGTTTACATTGATCCTCATTTAAAAAACCGGGGATATGATAGATCAAGTCTTTAAAATTAATACTCATTTCTTATCCTTTCATAGTACGTATTAGTTGTTATTTGCGTCGGTAATATCTTTTGTACCCTATCTCTCAGCTCATTATACTCGTTTTCAATTTGTTTATAAAGTCCATAATTGATTAATTCTTTTTTTGCAATTTTAGAATCTAATAGTTTCATACCTATGGCAATCTGATACCACAACACATTACCTAAACCATAAAAATAAGTAGTTCCTAGTCCAGGCGACTGATAATCTTCCTGTCGAGGCATACGATACTTCCAAATCTCTAATTGATTTTTTAAATCAGTGCTCCATCGTTTTGATGAAGAAGCATCTCTCCAGAACAATGTATCCTTTCTCGGACTAATGTAGTGAAAAACAATAAAGTCTTTAATCTGATCCCACATTAAACGTATGTTATGGTTATATTGATCCTGAAGAAGATCACATTCAAAAGGCATCTCTTCTTTATAATAATTTTCAAGAAAATGAGTGATATGTACTAAGGAAGCATGAATAGAAGTTGCTTCTAAAGGTTCTATAAATCCACTCGAAAGTCCAACAGCCAATACATTATGAACCCATGCCTCTTCCAATCGACCTGATTCAAATTTTAAATCAGCCAGAGGCTCAATCGAATGACCTAATACTTTTTCAATTTCTTTCCGAGCTTTTTCTGGAGTGGTATGATTATCAGAATAAACATATCCACAACCTTGTCTTGTTTGAGTAGGGATCTGCCACATCCACCCATATTTCTGGGCCCAGGCGTGGGTATAATTTTTAACAGGTTCTCCAGGTTTGTTTTTAATATAAAAAGGAATAGCTCGATTAACTAATAGCTCCTGATTATAACTTTTAAATTTTGTTAAATGTTTTATTAAGATTCTTTTCTTTCCGGAACAATCTATAAATAAATCTCCTTTAATTTTTTTTCCAGTTGCCGTGACTAAAGAAGTTACAAAGCCTTTATTATTACGAACGACATCTGTCACTTGATCCTCTATATAAATACAACGAGATTTTAAAGTTATGACTTTACCTTTTAAATACTGACCTACTTTATAAGTATCCAAATGATAAGCCACATTAAAATTATGTTCTGCGGGTAATTTAGAATGAATCATTAATTGAGATTGGAAAGTTTGATCATAATCTAACTTATTCGCTACATGATAAATTCTAAAGTCATCATAATTACCATGGGGATAATGTCTCGTAGTATAATAATTATCTCCAATGGGAGAATAAAAAGATTTTCCAACGGTATGCCAATCGGTATGTTTGATACCTATTTTAAAAGTAGATTCTGTTTCTCTTAAAAAGGAAGGTTCGTCTAAAGGAAGAAGAGTGCTAGCACTATTAATGAAATTATGAAACCTGCCCGTCGTGCTTTCTCCGACTCCAATGATCGGTATTTCTTTAGCTGCTATCACTGTAACTTTAACTCGTTGGCTTGTCTTATTAATAAATTCATGGGCAGCGATCCAACCTGCCGTTCCTCCTCCAACAATAACAATATTTTTAATTTTCATTTTCTATATAATTGATTTGAATATTAATACGACGCTTTGTATCTGTGGGTGTTGAACTAAAATGATAAACCGAGGGATCAAAAACCATAGCTTGGTTTTCTTTTCCAATTACCCTTGTTCCATCCATAAATTGAGTATAGCCGTCCGTCGTATTCAAGGACAGTAAAAAGCCCTTATGGGGATAGGAAAAATCTATATGAGGAGGATGAGTACGTTGAATACCTTGGTTAGGATAAAAATTAGCTTTAGCACGAATCAAAGTTTTTATTTTAAGAGTAGATAATAAAGGTTGAAGAATCTCTAAATGTTGAGATTGTGCGTTTTTTCCAAAATAAAACATATGGGTGAAGCCGAAAGTATGTTTTTCTGCCTCATCCTCCTTAGCCACATTGGCCTGATAGAACCATGGGAAGCGGGAAGAAAATATCGTATCTCTCAATAAAGTAAATTTAATAGGTGTTAGATAATTCTGTATAATTTTTGGTTTCATTTTAAATATCGATACCACATAGGAATGGAGTAACGTTCTTTATCTAAAACTTTAGAGACTCCGTGTCTATAGTTTTGTCCATTAAACAAAATTATTCTCCCTTCTCGGGGGGAAATTTTTAAACCATCGGTAAAGATAGTATGACCAGAAGAAAGAGTATTTAAATAAATAACACTGGCTAAACTAGTCCAGGCATATTGCATGTCATAATGTAAACGATGAGTAGCTCCTACATCATGTTTAATTAAGTCCGCTTGATCCATCATCATTTCTTTATCAAAGTATTTATGAACTTTTTCTTGTGCCCTAGCTACAATGTCATGAAATAATTTGAGAGTAATGTCAGGATAACAAAGTTGATGAGCACAAGGGTTCGTGGCTCCTACTGGCCAGACAGCAGAAGATTGCTCGTGTTTCTGATGATATTTAATCAATCTTTTACATTCTTCTGGGGTCATAAAATTATCAAGAATTAAAATCATTAGGGTTTCAGAATAAGGGCTCCATCATTATTTCCTAGGGCTCCTCGAGGAATCAGATTAAAGGCGACAGAATAACGATCTATTTTAGAATCATTTCTTAAAATTTCATGTTGAAGTACACTGGGAAAAATAAGTAAACGTCCCGGCACAGACGGAATAATCCATGTGGCAGCACTATAAATATTTAAATGAGTTGGTCCAGGCAAAAAAGGCATATGCCACGCAGGACTTACGGGAGCTTTAAATTGAATTTCAAAAGAAGGATGGGCTTGCATATAATAACATCCTGTTAACCATGCATTAGAATGACAATGGGATAAAGCATAGCCTTGAGGAGCGGTCCTACTTGCCCATGAAGAAAAAATATGAAAGCCGATGTTAAATCTCAAGACTTCTCTGATGTGATACAACAAAGCATTATGAATCTCATCTCTAAGATCAGGTAGTTCATTTAATACTTGGTAGCTTTTACTCGCAGAAGTTCTATGACCGTATCTACGTTCCTCGTTAGATTGACCAAAAGGTTGAAAAGGTATTTTTTTTATTTTCTTTAGTGTTTTTTTAGGATCCAGGTCTAAATCATAGACTCCCACTGGTTGAGAAAATAATGGAAGAGTATTAAAAAATTTCATTTGAATGGTTTTCCTAAAACCCAAGCCACTAAACTGTAGCGAGTACCTCTTAAAAGAGGAGTAATTCGATGCCAGTAATTAGAAGGAAAGAAAATTAAACTTCCCTGTTCTTTAAATTCTTTGACAGGATATGGACTGCCAAACCAAAATTCAAAACCCCCTCCTTTATAATCTTTGGGATCAGATAAAGTTACTCCCATAGTAAGCTTTCTAGTAAGACCCTCAAAATTAGGGGCACCAGGAAGATGGCCATATGGCCGGTTCTCACCATCTTGATGCCAGGTATAATGATCACCAGGTTTGTAGCGAGCTAGTTGTACATCTTCTATAATAGAATACTCATAATTCCATCCTCCATTTTTATTGGCGATAGGTAAGTAAGTATTAATTAAATCAAATAAATATTGTTTTCGGAGAAAAGTGACGCTAGTGGAACGTACTTTTTTTAAATCTTTCTTTTTATACTTTGCCTCTACAGCGGCTGCCGCATAATTTTTTTTGGCATCATTAATGATGTACTGACACTTTTCCTTTGACAATACGTTTTTAAAAAACCAGTATCTAGGTAGCTTTACCTCCATTTAGGTCCATACATAAATATAGCTAAAGTGCGACGTACTCCTGAACTAATTTTTGTGACCTTATGGTTGTAGAAACTAGGAAAGATTACCATGCTTCCCGGTTGATCAAATTCAGTTGCCTTACTTTCATATCCTTCAAATAATAAAAAATCTCCTCCTTTAACTTTAGTTTCACTTAAATTAATTAAAGCGGTTAGTTTAATATCCACACATGCGGCCTGTTTATCCATATCAACATGCCACGTATATTCAGTACCTGGACGATAAATATTATAATTAAGAATCTTAGATTCTAATAAAGGGTGGACATCATAACCATATTCATGCTGATTAGTAAAATTGATACGTTCTACAGCTGATGTTAAGTCTTCTTTTATGGAATTATAACGCACACTTTTAACTGTGGAAGTTTTAGAGGCCATGTGTGCAGGTCTGTCCGAAGAACTTGTGTCTACATTTTGTAAAATCTTTTTATTTAAATCTTTAATTTTATCTAGAGCAATGACATTCTTCCAATAATAATAAAGAGATCTAGCCATCCATCCTCAGTTCATTTAAATTCTCTGGTTCCCCTAGTCTTTTGGCGAATACATTAAATGACATACTTACCCGAGGTGACTTAGAAGGATTAGGTGCTACCGAATGTCTTAAAACAGAAGGAAACAAAAGAAGGCTTCCTTCTAGAGCAGGTACCCACCAAGAATTACTATTGTATTCATTCCACTGCTTTACATTAAACTCAAATTGAGGAAACAAACTATTCCCACTATTATTATGAAAAGTAATGGGCGGACATTTGGGTGGAATTTTAATAAAAAAAACAGCACTAATAATACTATTAGGATGATAATGTAAATGATGGCCAGTTCCTTTGGGGTTAAAATTCATCCATGACTGAGTAATATAAAACCTATGCTTTCTATCGAATTGTAATACGTCATAACAATACTCATCGACAAGAGATTGAAATTTCTTTTTCATTGATTTTAAGATAGGATTATCTAGGACGTAAGAGTCTTTTGATATAAAATTCTCTAGGGCCCCTTTCTTAACAGGCTTTTTATAAACCTCTCCATCTAATATATCCCGTCTTACATGAATATCAGCGGGACGCACATAATTAAATAAAAAATCTTGGTCCTTTTTATTTGGGGTATAAGCTTTTTTAGTTTCGAAAACAGGGAAGGCAAACAGAGAGAAAACATTCTGATTAGATTTTTTCATTTTAATATTAAATTATGTCTTTATAAAAATAATGATACGATAAATATTTTTTATGAGGAAGTCCTTTATATTTAAAAGTACCAGCATATTTCTCCCACTCTATTTTAGCAACTTCTCTTATTAAGAAATTAATTTCATTATATTCTTTCTTAATTTTTTCTTTATTAAAAAGTTTAAGTCCGTATAGAGCTCTTATAAAATGCTCGGCATCAAATAATAAATAACGTTCTGCAAAATCTTCAACGATAGGCAGACGATTTTTCCACATCGTTAATTGTTTATTCAAATCATCAGGGGTTTTTAGTTTAAAATCTTTGGAACCAATATAATGTAAATGAACAAAATTTTTAATATTACTTAACATACGAGTAACTTTATTATTAAAAACTTCTCTATCTTCTGGAGTAGAACTTGATAGATAATGTATCAAAACAAAGCATTGATTAAGTGCAAATCCTAATTCCGTATCTTCCAGAGGTTCCACACTTCCTGCACTATTTCCAATAGCACAACAATTATTTATCCATGGAGTTCGTAATTGACCAGACTCAATAGAAACTTTCTTACCAAATTTAAGTTTTTGTTTTACGGCTTTAGTAACTATTTCTTTAGCTTTATTAAAAGAAATCTTATTGTTATTATAAATAAAACGGTACTCAGTACTTTTCCATAAAGGAAAACTTTGAAGCCACCCTCCTTTAAAATATTTAACTGTAGTAAAAGTATCATAGGCCGCACTATCCCCTCCAGAGAAAGTAATCATTTCATTCATAGGTAAAGAATCACTGAAAGAAATATATTCTGGTTTTAAATGTTTAATGAGGGTACGTTTTAATCCTGTAGCATCAATATAAAAATCACTGGTGTATTTTTTCTTACCAGTTATGGATACAATTTTATCCGACTTTACTTCTACTTTAGTAATTTTGTCTTTAATAACTGCAATACCTTTTTCCTGGCATAGGTCAAATAAATATTTACTAATTTCTTTAAGGTCTAAATGAAATTGATCTGGATGAATTCCTTTATTAACACAACTCTTATATAAATCAGGATGCATTATCTTTAGAAATGAAAAATCTTCACTAATCAATTTTCCATAAATAAAAGGATATTGAGCAAATTCATGTTTATAAGGGCCTTGTGCTCTAAAATCGAAATATGAATTTTTATTATCCATTTCAAATTTAGTGCCCCATCTAAAAGTACATCTTCCTGCAGTCATTACAGGAACCAAAGAAATACCACATAGCCCGGCCACCTCTTTGAAAGGATAATGAACTGGAGCTGTTCCAGAATCATCGTTTTCATCTTTAATAACTGATATCTTATATTCTTTATAACGTTGATTTAAAATTAATGCTGTGTAAAGAGCAATAACATTATCTCCAACAATAGTAATTGAATCCATAATATTTTTCCTGTCATCTTTATTAATCTGAATATACCCGGATTTAAAATTAAACGCAAGTTAAATTAGTCCTATAAAAAATAGGACGGTAGTAAACTATAGTGAAAAAAAAATTGATCTAGATCAAAATCCAGGTGTTATTAGAAGGCTCCCATCTATAAGGGGCTGTATCAGTTGCAGCTTGACCGCTTGTAGCATTGGCACCTTTGTAACCGATCCATCTTAAATTAGGTTCATCCCAATAAACAAACATGCCACCTTTATCATCGTGAACATCAGAATATTCAATAGCGGGTCTTTCGACAGGGGCTACCCATCTAGCTTCGGCAACATTTAAAGTCCAACTATCATGAGGTTTCGGGGGAAGAAAAATATCATTTACTTCATCATAAATATAACCTACTCCCGGGTAATTTCCTCTGTAAGGAGTTCCACCTAACTTATGAACGTTGTGATGAGTGTTATAAGAACATTTTTTCCAGACTACATTATTAACACTCCATACTTTATTTAAGTATGTGATACCTTCTTCTTCAGTGTCATTAGGGCATGCATCGTTTGGAACGACATGTACTTTAACTACTTCTTTACTTGAATTTAATTTTACGAAATGAGCCATTATTGAAATTTATAATAAATCAAAGCAATTCCTGAACCGCCATCTCCTGCTGCTGTTGGACCGGCATAGTGTCCACCGCCTCCACCACCTTGATTTGTTCCTCCATCTTGAGCGACTCCATGAGTATAACCATAGCCTCCATTTCCGCCACCTCCGGCACCTCCAGTTCCGCCAGGGGGTAAGTGATGGGCTCCACCACCGCCGCCTCCTCCAGCTCTTTGAGTTGCATCGATAGGTGAATTGGCTCCGCCAGCACCTCCATTCCAGTAGCCTCCGCCACCAGATCCAGTTGCACCGCCACCGCCGCCACCTTTAATTTGTACGGCTGGATTGGGTCCGGGTCCTGCAGTTCCGCCAGAATTTCCTTGAGAAGGAGATACTGATGGTACGTTTCCTTGACCTCCGCTATTACCATGAGATCCACCGCCACCACCTGAACCACCTTGTTCGCCAGCTTGACCATAATTTCCAGCTGCGCCTCCTCCGGCTGCTGAAAGACTTGAAAATGTTGTTGCTTGACCATCGACGCCTTCGGTTTCTGGAGAATAAGTTCCTCCAGCTCCACCGGCTCCAATGTCGACAGCGTATGTTCCGCTACTTAATGTGTGTTGAATTCCTGTATTATAATAATAGCCACCAGCTGCGCCTCCGCCTCCGTGTGAGCCAGCTCCACCAGCTCCACCACCTACAAGTAAGAACTCTACTTTAGTACCATAAGTTGGATCAGTACCAGCAGTAAAAATAAACTGGCCATCTGCAGTAAAAGTGTGAAGTTTATAATCAGTAGATACAGTAGTAATCGTTCCGCCTGTAGCAACTGGAAATGGTCCTGCACCTCCGCCTGAGCCAAAACCTAAAATTTGATAACCAAAAGACATATTTCTTTCCTCCTAGTAAGTTTATGCGTCGTTAGCAGCGTCTGTTGTATAGAATAATTTAATTCCCATTACGCGTGCATCACCTGTAAAGGTATCACTACCATCTGCTGCGTCTCTGTATAATTGAAAAAATGTTAAATCGTCATCAGCTGGTGTTCCTGCAATTGTCATTGCAGAACTTACTGAAGAAACAAGTACGTCTTCAACGGCACCGCCGCCCGCGTCTGTGACTTCCTGTGCTGTTCCGAAAACAACATCAGCTGTGTCATCATTAGCTACACCAACTCCTTGTAATCCCATAATAACGTTTCCTGTATTTGTATTACTTGGAGCCCAGAAATATTGGAACGTTACTGTTCCTAAATTCCATGACTTAGGCATTGCAACAGCGAACTGTGCATATTCTGCTGTGCTTGCATCAAAATCTAAAACTTTTAAATCGGGTCTTGTTGCTGTTGTTTCTACTTGTTGTCCATCAGCACCATTTGTTTCTGATCCATACATAGCAGAAGCTGGAATCCAAATAGTTTCAGTACCTGCAATTTTAACTGCAGCTGTTCCTGATTTAAGAACTCCTGTTCCTAATGGATTAATATTAAGATCGATATTAGAGTCTGTTGAAGACGTCGATGATATCGTTGGTCCATTTCCAGTTGCTGCGTTAGCGACTGTCAATTCATTAACAGCAGATCCTGTAGCTGTTAATTTAAATAATTCATTTCCACCAGTATCTAAAATTGAAGTTCCAATTTTTGGTGAAGTTAAAGTTTTGTTAGTTAAAGTTTGTGTACCATCAAGAGTAACTGTTCCCATTCCAATATCAACTAGGTCAGGGTTAGTTCCATCATTAGCGGTAGCATAACAAAGAACTGTGTCTCCGTTACCAATTGCAACACTTGAACCAGATCCACTTGTATATTTAAAAGTTACTATTTGAGAACCTGATGTTGCGTTTTTGATAATATAAAAATTTTGAACGTCTAAAGGAATAGTTACGTTTCTACCTGCTGAAAGTGATCCTGTTAATTCTATTACTCTGTGGGCAAGAGTTGCGCCTGTTGATCCATCAGAAACAGCTAAAGCTGTATCTGCGCCATCTGTGACTGCTTGTGTACAATAACCACCAGAAATTTGTTCAATGATATCCCAGTTAGTATTAGTTAACGTACCCCATGTACCGGCTTTTTCGCCAGTCGTCATTAGTTGAACGCCAAGAGGTGTATAATTTGATGCCATATTGTTAATCTCCTAATTTAAGCGCTGTGCTCTATGTATGTATAAGAAGTATTGCCCGTAATGTCAATATCTTTATACCCAAGTGGCGCTACGCCAGTTGAGCCTAAATTAACATTAAAAGATAACCCGGTCAAGCCCATTACATCTGCTGGGGAAATAGCTCCTACACTAGAACTAATAGCACTAAGTGTAGATAATCCTACAGCCATATCCGCAACTGTTATACCACTAGAATTTAAAGTAGTTGTAATACCGAATCCTGTAAGATCAATTAATTCTATATTATTAGCTTCCGGTGTTCCTAAAGCTGTAGCGATAGATAATCCACTAGGAGTATAGCTCATTTCATGAACTACCCCACTAGAATTTAATGTGGATGTAATAGCAAAGCTTGCTAATCCTTGGCTATGATCCGCTCCATTATTGATAGCCGGAGTTCCTAATCCCATACTCATGGCTGTCAAGCCACTAATACCAAAAATATAATCGTAGTTTAATGTTAACGAAGTATTAAGAGTTGATGTAATTGCTAAACCATCGAAAGTGATTATAGA
>Ga0208790_1000573_pt1 | contig 17481 bp, 15 predicted proteins | sample 10_taG_FD_184083 | JGI IMG/M metagenome (GOLD analysis project Ga0208790, IMG submission 184083) | Marine viral communities from the Subarctic Pacific Ocean - 10_ETSP_OMZ_AT15264 metaG (SPAdes) (version 2) | ecosystem: Environmental > Aquatic > Marine > Oceanic | place: Pacific Ocean | collected... | reverse complement strand
GTTGGTTGAAGAAAGCAGAAAAACAGAATCCCGAATTGAAACGAGATTTAAAGAAAGTTGAAAAGGCCGCATCACAACTTATGATTTGGATAGATGATATAGCAGATAGGTTAGATTGAAAATGAAAATAACTGAGAAGCAACTGCGAGAAGTTATTCAGGAAGCATTTAATGATGGCTTTTTTGAAGAGATAACTGAAGATATATTAAATGATGATTTACAATTAGATGAAGTATTAAAAGCATTTCTATCAGAGTTAAGAAAGAAAAAAGTAGTTCGTGGTAAAAAGTTATATAAAAAAGTAATCTGTCCTAAAAATAAAAGATATGTACCTGCCCTTAAAAAATGTGTTATTAAGACAGCTGGTGAAAAGATGAGAAAAAGAAAGGCAATGAAAAGAGCCGCTATGAAAAAACGTGGGAAGATGGCAAAGATTGTTAGAAAACGTAAAAAGTCAATGAAGAAACGTAAGGCTTTTGGGTTGAAAAGAAAAAGATGATTAAGTTAAAACAAATATTAAAAGAAGCTCCTTATATGGAACCAGAAGAGTTAGGTAGGGAATTAGAATATCAATTTGATATTTTAGGAGCAGCTATTAGAAAACATTCTAAAAAATCTACAAAGTGGGCTGAAAAATATCATAGAAGTGCACCAGCAACTATTAAAATGGTTGAAACTTTAATAAAAACGTTAATGAAAATGAGATAATGAGTAAAAAATCAGCATATAAAAAAATAATGAATGAAAGTTCTTCTAAAAGAGTTTTTAGTGAAAAAGGGATAGATGAAGCATTACCATTTAGTTCACCAGAAGCAAAACAACACGTAGATAAAGATTTAGTTTTAATGTCTAAGTATTTAGGTAAAGCTTCACAACAAGTTATTAAAACTATGATGGACGGTGTAAAAGGTGGTAAGTATGATGCAATGGACTTGGCAAGAGGTATCCAAACCGGTCCAGTTAAAAGAACACATTATGGTGAGGCAGATTTTATTCAACAATTGTGGAATAAAGTGAAGAGTGGATTTAGACGATATTCAAAACGAGGAAAATTAAGATAGCTTATATTTATAGTTAGGAGATTAATTATGGCTAAAAGAATAAAAATGAAAGATTTGCTTAAAGAAAATTTTAGCGGTGCTATGCAGGGCGGTGTTGTATCACGTAGTCCATTTCATACTGATATGAGTTTATCTAATATTGTAAAAGAAAAGTATGGTGACGTAGAAGAAGAAAAGATTGATGTTGACGGTTTAACTACTGAAATTTCAAGTTATAATAAATTAGGTGAATCAATATTCGGGGAATCTAATATAACAAAAGTAGCTGAAAAACTGAGTTGGATTGCAAATCAAGCTAAATCACATACTTTAAGTGAAACTGAAGAATGGTTTGACAGGATTACAGTCAATCGTAATATGAAAGAACTAACAGGACTTTCAGGTCAATTCGGTAAGATTGCTAAAGAAGCTAAATCTCTTCAAGAAAGAATGGGTGCTCTATATGAAGATATGGGTAATATTCTTGGTCGTTATTATGAAATAGGTGAAAGTGTTTCAGAAGAAACTGGTGATAAAGACGAATATCAGAAATTTTTTATGACAGCATTAAAGAAATTTGGTGTCTCTGAACCAGATGAACTTGATGATGATAAGAAAAAAGAGTTTTATAATTATGTTGATGCTAATTGGGAAGGCGACAACGAATCAGATTAGAGGTTTTAGTTGATAAGTATTAAAGTTTATAATAATAATATAGAAAAAGCATTAAGTAAACTAAAAAAAGAAGTAAAAGAAACAAAATTGATGTTAGAGTTAAGAGAGCGAGAATATTACACAAAACCCTCAGCTTTACGACGCGAAAAGAAAGCAAAAGCAAAACTTAGAGCAAAAAAATTTACTAAAAACTGATAGTTTTTTTATATTCATATATATTTATATATGTATGAAAATACACTACGGCTTTTCAGCCACCATGTAGTGTAATCAAAATGTAATCACATTATAGTTCCCAATAACTATATTAAATCCAAACAAAGATAATTATTAATTTAATTATAGGAGAAAAGTAATGGATGATCTTTTAAAAGAAGCCATTGCAGATGCAAAAGCAGTTCGTGAAACAGCTCTTGAAAACGCTAAAATCGCTTTAGAAGAAGCTTTCACTCCTCGCTTACAATCTATGCTTGCTAAGAAAATTCAATCTGAGATTGAAGAAGAAGAGGGAGAAGATTGGGAAGATGAAGAAGAAGCTCCTGAAGAAGAAGCTCCAGAAGAATTTGAAGAAGATGATGAAGATCCTTCAGATGAATTTTCTGACGAAGAACCCGAAGAAGATATGGGTGACGAAGAAGAAGAAATGGAAGCAGAAGGCTACGATGAATCTGATATCATTGAAATTAATGGTGTTAAATATGCACCAGTAGTTTCTGAAGAAGAAGATGAAGAAGCCGAAGAAGAAGCTGAAGAAGACGAAGTGGAAGAAGCTGATGATCTCGATTTAGAAGCAGTTCTTCGTGAATTAGAAGAAGACGAATCTGAAGAAGATGAATCTGAAGAAGAAGTTGATGAATCTAAAGAAGAAGAAGTTGATGAATCTAAAGAAGAAGAAGTTGATGAATCTAAAGAAGAAGAAGTTGACGAGTCTAAAGAAGAAGTAGAAGAATCTACTGAAACTGAAGAAGTTGATGAATCTAAAGAAGATGAAGTCAATGAAGATGAAGATATTGATCTTGAAGAGGTAATCGCAGCACTTTCTGAAGAAGAGAATGAAGAAGAAGCAACTAATGAAGTTGTTAAACTTCAATCTGAACTTGACGAGCATCGCAATGTCGTTAAATACTTACGTACCAAGTTGAATGAAGTTAATTTGCTTAATGCAAAGTTACTATTCACAAATAAACTTTTCCGCTCATTTGGTTTAACAAATGACCAGAAAATGAAAGTTGTGGAAAACTTTGATAGAGCACATAACCTTCGAGAAGTTAAATTGGTTTATTCCACTTTAGCTGAATCATTTGGTTCGAAACCTAAAACTGAAATTAAAGAATCTAAAGGTTCGGCTTCTAAAGCTGTTGCCTCAACGAAATCTGAAAAGCAAGAAGTAATTGCTGAAGGACATGAGATGAGAGACAGATTTAAGAAGTTGGCTGGTATTCTTTAATATTGGAGAAAAATTATGTCAAAACATAAAAATCTAGGGACAATCGAGAAGTTGATGGACGGATTTAATCCGTATCGTCAACGTCAAGATGAAACCCGCGGTTTAGTTAAAAAATGGGAACCAACTGGATTGTTAGAAGGCATAGATGAAGAACAGAGAGTCTCCGGAATGGCATGTCTACTTGAGAACCAAGCTCGTCAACTTATTGATGAAGCTAGTTCAACAGGTACATCGTCTAATTCTGAAGAATGGTCTGGTGTTGCTCTACCATTGGTAAGAAAAATCTTTGGTGAATTAGCAGCACAGGAATTCGTTTCTGTTCAACCTATGAATCTACCTTCAGGTCTTGTTTTTTATCTAGACTTTAAATATGGCACAGGCCAACCTGGCTTTAGTCAAAACTCACACGTATTTGGTGTAACATCAGGTTCAGATGCTGATCCTAATGATGGCCTTTACGGTGCAGGTAAATTTGGATACTCAATTAATGAATCAATTACTGCAGCAACAGCACAGCCTGCAACTGCGTATACTGGTTCAGCAACTTGGGCAGATGTCGATTTTGAACCAGATTTATCATCTTCAATCGTTTCTGGATTGAAACGGTATGATATACCAAAATCACTTATGACCAACCCTGATATGGAAGGTGTTCGTGCATTTGAAATTACAGGTTCAACTGCTTATACAGCATACTACCCAGCTTATACTAAATGTGTAACTGGTATTGGTGGAACAGAAGTTAATCCTTCTGATGCTGCAGCTACTCATATACGTTTTATCGTAAAAGAAGCTTCTATGGCAGCTGGCGCTACTTTCTCAGTACGCTATCATAAAGCACCGACTGATGTAACACGTGGTGACTTTGAAGCATCCAGCGGTTTGACTTCAAACCCTGAAACTGATGTTGGTATACCTGAATTGGATATCTCAATGCGATCAGTCGCTATCGTTGCTAAAACACGTAAACTGAAAGCTGTTTGGACTCCTGAGTTAGCTCAAGACCTTAACGCTTATCATAGTGTTGATGCAGAAGCAGAACTTACTTCACTACTTAGTGAGTATGTATCAATGGAAATCGATCTAGAAATCCTTGATATGCTTCGTCTAAACGCAGCAGCTAAAACTGAACGTTGGAGTGCAAGAGTTGGATATGAATATAATTCATTAACTACTAGCTTTGCACAATCAAGTGGTGAATCTAATGCATACACTAAAGGTGATTGGTTCCAGACTCTTGGACACAAAATCCAAAGTGTAAGTAATGCAATTCATCAGAAGACCCTACGAGGCGGTGCAAACTTTGTCGTAGTAAGTCCTGAAGTTGCTACAATCCTTGAATCTATTCCTGGATATGCAACATCTGCTGATGGTGATTCAACTAACAAATCCTATGCAATGGGTGTACAAAAAGCGGGTATGTTAAATAACCGTTGGACAGTATACAAGAACCCATACCAGTTTGAGAATGTAATTCTCGTCGGTTTCAGAGGAAGTAACTTCCTTGAAACAGGTGCTGTGTATGCTCCTTATGTACCGTTAATAATGACACCTCTTGTCTACGATCCTAAGAACTTTACACCTCGCAAGGGGGTAATGACCAGATACGCGAAGAAAATCGTGCGTCCGGAATTCTATGGTAAAGTTATTGTTGCTGACGTAAACTACGTTTAATAATCAGTAATAACTGAATCGTACTAAGGTACAACTATAAAAAAGGGAGATTTCGGTCTCCCTTTTTTTGTTTATTACACTTCTTTATATTTATTATTGACATATAACATTTTTTAGGAGAAACAAATGGCACAAGAACCAATTTGGGCTGGAAGTAGTTCATTCGCATCAGGTAATACACCTTGGGGATTTTACGATAGTGATAATGAATTCACATCTTCTGCTGATAAATTCGCGGATTGGTCAGCAAGACGCCTCGGGTATCCGATTATGGCAATTGAACTGCAATCTGGTTCATTTTATGCGTGTTTTGAAGAAGCCGTTACAGAATATTCAGCACAAGTTAATCAGTTTAATATAAAAGATAATTTATTAACATTACAAGGTAGAGCTACAGGGTCAAGTAATAGTTTGACGCACAAAAGAGTTACACCTACAATGGGTCGCACAGTATCGTTATCTAACCAATATGGAACAGAAGCTGGAGTTGGTGGTAATGTTGATATAAAAAAAGGTTCAATTACTATATCTAGTGGAAGTCAAGAATATGATTTAAATTCATTATTTGTTGACGGAAGTGGAAGTGGTTCAATTGAAGTTAGACGAATATATTATGAAGGTACACCAGCAATGCAAAGATTCTTTGACCCATATGCAACAACTGGATATGGTACAATGAATATGATTGAGGGTTTTGGTTTTGGGGGTTATTCACCGGCCGTATCATTTACTTTAATGCCTATATTTGAAGACTTATTAAGAGTACAAGCTATTGAAATGAATGATTCTATGCGAAAATCTGCATATAGTTTTTCATTAGTAAATAATAAAGTACGAATATTTCCAGACCCAACTGAAAGTAGTACTTTATATTTTGATTACATCAATACTTCAGATAGAGATAATCCTTTAACAACAGAATATAGTGGTTCTGCTAATGTTATTTCTGATTACTCAAATATACCATATGATAATATGGAATATCAGTTTATCAATGATGTTGGTAGACAATGGATTAGAAAATATGGTTTAGCTTTATGTAAGGAATTACTAGGTCTTATACGAAGTAAATATGGGACAATTCCTATACCAAACGCAGATACAACTTTAGATGGAGAAACGCTACGGTCAGAAGCAGCTGCTGAAAAAGAGCAACTTGTAACAGAACTTAGAGAAATGTTGGAACAAACAAGTAGAAAAGCGTTGTTAGAAGCTGATAAAGACGAAGCAGAATTCTTACAGGAGAAGTTAAATAAAATTCCATATCCAATATACATAGGATAATCAAATGGCAAGTCGTTACTATCCTCAAAAGGACATAGATACAATAAAAAAATTCAATCAAGAATTGATAGGTGATTTAAACGTTGGTAAAGATGGTATAATAAATCAGACCGTAGTAGTGTATAAAGTATCAGTATATGATACAGAAACTAATATGTATGGTGAATCAGCCGAAGGTAAAGTATATAAACCAGGAGTTCAACTTGCATGTTTAATTACTGCTGATGAACAAACTACAACAACTGATGAGTTTGGACCAGATTTACAACAAACAGGATTATTTTCTTTTTTTAGACAATCTTTAGTTGATATTAGTTATGTTATAGAAATTGGTGATATAATTGATTGGAATAGTGGATACTGGGAAGTTTCTTCTATAAATGAAAGTCAATTTGTTGGTGGACAGACAAGCAATAATCATTCCGTTGTATGTAATGCTTTCTTAGCAAGGATGGCACATTTAAATATTGAAAGAGTGAGAAGTATATAATGGCAAAAACTAAACCGTTACCACGAAAACAACGTGTTCTAAATAGAGGATATTTGTATTCAAGGTCCAAAGAAGATATGAAAACACCATCAGTAACTTTGATGGATATGGATAGTGCAATTATGTTTTATTTTGAAAATGTAATTAAACCATCTGTAAAAGATAACGGTGAAAATGTAAAAGTTCCAACTATGTATGCATCACCAGAACGATGGAAAGCAATAAAACGTGATGGTTTTATGCGAGACAAAAAAAGACAAGTTATCACACCAGTTATTGCATATCGTAGAACATCTATTGAAAAAGATGAGATGATTCCACAAGATAAATTAGATGCAAATAATCCACATTTATTTTATACTTTTGAAAAAAAGTTTACTCAAGAGAATAGATATGATAATATGTCTACACAAATTGGGTTATTACCTCAAAGAGAATATTATAATGTAGCTTTACCTGATTATGTAACATTAACTTATGATTTTATTATTTGGACTTCATATATAGAACAAATGAATAAAATTGTTGAAAGAATTACATATTCTGATGGAGCATATTGGGGAGACCCAGATAAGTTAAGATTTAGAAGTCGAGTTGATAGTTTTACAGATGCAACAGAAGTTAGTGATGTAGAACGATTAGTAAGGACTAATTTTTCAGTTACTTTAAGAGGTTATTTATTACCAGAAGGAAATTTTGACCATCGCTCAACCACTCAAAAGTTTTTATCACCGAAGAAAGTTATTTTTGGAGCCGAAGCAGACACAATAATAACTCAAACAACAGGTAGAACAGGAACATTTTTAGATGGGTTGGCGGATGAGGTAAAAAGTCTTGGTGGGGGAACAGAAATAGAAACATTGGGTGTATCAGTAAGTTATCCATTAACTTTTAATCAAGGTACAGGTATAACTCTTTCTAGTGATGGAGTTGAATTTGATGGAAGTAGTAGAGTAGACCAAACAATTTCAATAGGACAAGCCGTCGCGACTACAGATAATGTAACTTTTGCTCAAGTATCTGCAAGTTCTTTAGTATTAGATAGTACTACATATGATGGTGGAAGTATTACAGGTGATATTAATATTACTGGTTCAGTTACTACTACTGGAAATTTTAATGTAAATGGTAACGCTACTATAGCTGGTACTTTAACTGCACAAGAATATCATACAGAGTTCGTTTCAGCATCTATAATTTTTGCAAGTGGTTCTACTATATTTGGTGATACTCAAGATGATACTCACCATTTTACTGGTAGTTTATTAATGACTGGTTCATTAGCTTTAAATGCATATAGTGTAACAGAAATATCAAATGATACTTCATTAACTGATAGTAGCGCTACTGCTTTAGTTACAGAAAACGCAGTGAAAACTTATGTTGATGATAATTCAGTTACTCAACAAACTTATTTAAGAAAACAATATTTTAAAACAACCAGTTCAATTACAGTACCAGCAACTGCGAGTTTTACTGCAGTTACCGCTTCCGCACCAAGTGGTATGACTGCTACTTCAGAAAACGATTTTATATTTTTTATTAATAGTCAATATATGGAACATGATGCTCTTGAAATAGAACAAAGTGGGAGTGTACTTTTATTAAAAGTTGATAATGATAGTATAGGTTATGATTTAGAGTTAGATGATGAGGTATTGGCTATAGGTAAGTTTAATTCGTAGGAGATAAATTGTGGCTGATATTAGTTTTAAAGAACCGATAGTTTTCCAAGCAAGTACTGGAGTTACAGTAAATTTATCTGGTACTGAATTATTTGGTAAACAAGCTAGAAGTGTTGACATTTCTATAGGTCAAGCAGTAGCAAAAACTTCAGATGTAGTTTTTAATCAACTTACAACTAGTCCAGTTATTATAGATAATGGAAATTTACGCTTAAATAGTAATACAATTACAGGTTCATTTACTCAAACGGGTAATCTTATAGTCTCAAGTAATTTTACAAATAATGGTAATTTAACAGTAGACGGTACATTAACAGCAGAAAAAATAGAAAGTGCACTTACACAATCAGTTACATTATTTGAAAGCGGTAGTACAGTTTTTGGAGATACTTTAGATGATAATCATTATATAACTGGTAGTATGTTGACAACAGGTTCGTTAACTTTAAATGCATATAAAATTACAGAAATATCAGACGATACTACATTAGCAGACAGTAGTACTACGGCAACAGTTACAGAAAATGCAATAGAAACTTATGCTACATTAAATACAACAACTATACAAACTTATCAACGAAAAAGTTTTGCTCACACAGGAAGTTTTGTAAGTGTTAGTACAGCTAGTTTTAGTGCATTATCAGCATCGGCCCCCTCGGGTTATACTGGAACTACTGTAAATGATTTTATGTTTTTTCTTAATGGAGCAATTATGGAAAATGATTCTTTAAATATAGAGCAAAGTGGTTCTACTTTCCTGTTAAAAGTAAATAATAGTACATTAGGATATAATTTGGAAGTGGCAGATGAAATAGTTAGTTTTGGTAAATTTAATTCGTAGAATCTACTTTTCTTTTACTACTTATTGATATTTATTAATATGAGAAAGCGAACTTGGCCAGATAGAAAGAATAGGAAGTGTCCAGATTGTGGAAGAATAATTACATACACACGAAAAGATACTTTTGACAGAGCAGTAGGAAATAATACTGTATGTAAATCTTGTGCACAAATGGATAGAAAACTTACGGTGGATACTATTGAAAAAATGAAACAACCAAAGAGTAGAGTACACAAGAAAAATATTTCACAAGGAATGACTTTGTATTGGGAAGAGCGAAAAGAACAAACAATATTAAAACGTAAGGAAGCTGAATGGCGTTAATTAAGTTAAAACAATTAGATACTATTCTAACAGGGTCATTACAGGTTTCTGGTAGCGCTGGAGTTACGGGTTCTTTAAGTGTAACGTCTAATATAGAAGCTTCAGGAAATATAAGTGGTTCAGTAACTTCAACTGGTTCATTTGGATATTTGAATGTTGATGGTGATACAGTAATTGGTGGTAATTTAACTATTGGAGATGCAGATACGGACTCTGTTAGTATAACAGCAGATTTGACTTCTAATCTTATACCAAACACAGATATTACATATGATTTAGGAACTACAGCAAAACAATGGAAAGATTTATATGTAGGGCGAGCATTAGTTGGTCAAACTGGCAGTTTACATTCAAGTGCCTCTCTTACTGTATTGATGGACGGAAAAGCGGGAATGATGTTACCCTCGGCTTCAAGCGATCCGTCTAATCTAAGTACTTCTGAAAAGGGTATGATGTATTATAATACAACTGATGGTCTGTTAAAACTCTTTGATGGTTCTGCGTGGATACCTGCAGGTGATATCAATACTAAAAATACTCACCTTACAATGTCAGCAGATATTAATGCTGATGGAGATAATAGTACTATAATTTTTAGAATAGATGGTGAAACAGACGATAAAGTAAAATTAAGATTAAAATCTGATAATGTACATGAAATCACAGGAAGCGTTAACCTCTCCGGTTCAATTACTGCTACAAGTGCACCGACAAGCTCTACAACTATAACAGCAAACAATATTACTAATGGTTATCCAACATCTAATTTGTGGGGTAGTAATTTAGAAGGTAGTTATTTTAATAATTTTGATAATACATCACACATTTCAGAAATTTTAAGATTTATGTCTGGTGTATTAAGTCATTCTTTAGATGTTGCAGATGCGGCACCAAATACTAAAAATTTTAATAGTGTAGATACAAATGAAACTAGTTTAGGTGGTACAGATAGTGTAGATGGATATTTACCACAAAGTTACGATAGTTCAAATGCAACTATGAAATATTTAGTTACTAAGAATTGGGTGACAGAAGGTGGAACTATTTTCAGTGGTATTTCAGCGTATCATGATAATGGTAATTCTTATTATATAGATTTTGATTCTAATTCAGGAGGTTCAAGCGGTGTTAGTTCATCTGCAGATAGTGAATTATTTGGTTTAGGTGGATTAACAAGTGGTGGAGCTACACAATTTGATGTTAGAGTAGTGGCAACACAATCATTTAGTGATACAGGGAGTGTGGCAAACCCATCATCATCAAATACATACACAACACAATCTTTTAAAGATTTATCAATAAGTTCTTTTGGTTCATCAAACGGATTGACTTTAACAAAATTAGTTACATCACAACCAGCAGTTATTCCATCAGCATATCAAGATGGTAAATTTGCAGATGTAGGTGGTACTTCAATGTCAGGCACACTTACTCGTAAATATCATGCATCTGAAACAAGTTTTACAAGTGTTTCATCAAGTGGATATTATAATTTTCATGGATTGAGTGTTGGTATAAAAACTGGTTCACAGGCAGATTATGTGTATAAATCTGGAACTACAACAAATAATTTTTGGGCACCAATTGATCAAATAGAAAGTGATATAGGAACTAATAGTTTATCAATATCACAAGTAACACAAAGTTATTTAACTGCAACAAGTAGAAGTTTAAGTGGTGTACCTTACTTGATTGGAGCCACATATCATATAAGTGCTTCAGTTCGTGGGTTATTTGACCCAATGTATGCAGCATCAACAACATTAGTAGATGACAATATAGGTTCAGTTGGTGTCGGGTCAGTTACAGCAACAGCTGGAGTAGATGGTGTAAGTACAAATGGTGGAACAATACAAACAGCAGCTGCAGTTTGGTCATCAGATAGTGGTTCAGTTAGAGCAACAAGTGCAGTTCCAACAAGAAGAGATGTTGTGAGATTTAACGCTACATATACCTTGAGCGGAACTACTGGAGAAAACATAAATCAATCTGGAGTTAGTGATTCTACATTTACAGTTGGTGTACGAGGAAGAAATAGAGCATCAAGCCGTTCTACATTAGCAACATATACTTTTTATTATCATACAGGTAGTTCTTTTGGACAACCAAGTTCAAGTGGTTCAATGGCAGTTTATCAGAGAGCTCAAGGATATGATGGTGGAGCATTAGCAGGAACAAGTGAAGCATTTACTGGTGAAGATTTTAGAATACAATTAAATAATAATGTATTAGGATTTAATGGAGACGCGTTTACTACTACTTATACTGTAGATAGAAGCACATCAAATCGTGTTATAGGTGAACATGATTTACAAGTAAAGCCAGGATTTTTAGTAAACCCAAGTGGTAGTTATAGTTATTGGTTTTCAGGTCATGGAAGTGGTTCATATAAATATTATATTAGAAGATTTCAAACAAGTGGAACAAAAACATCTATGACTATAGATACTGGCGCAACTTTAGTTAACTGGGACGCAACTACAGATAATTCCGTAGCGACTGCATTACTATTTAAAAGTTCCGCGAGCGGTAGTGGTGCAAATAGTGAGTTATCAACGGCAAGAATATATGATCCTTCAGAATTGACAAGTAATTCAATTTCAAGTAGTATTACTAGAGATTATTTTAAAAATCCATTTAATGAAGCATTAAATTTATATGGAAATACTGGTGGAAGTAAATCAACTACTACATATACTCTTCCAATAAGAAATGCAGATGGAATGTATTTAGATAGTAATGATAATGAGTTGTACGTGATACTTAGATATAGAGGGAATCCAACTCCAGTAACAGGTATAACATTAACTTTTAGTTAGAGATAAAAATGGGATTTATAGATAAAACAAAGAAAGCAATTAGATTAATAGTATCAAGGAGATATACTCATAATACTTTAACAGATGCTCAAGAAGCATTTACAAGTACATTTGATATCAACGCGTCTGAAATTTATGCAGACCAAAATTTAATCCCTTCAAGCTCTTTACCATTTAGTGGTAGTTCTCAAAAAGGAACAACTTATTCTGTAGGGGGGAATTCTGTATTAAAATATTGGTATAGACATAAATTGACTAAATCAAATGTTAATAATGAAGTTTGGTTCTTTTTAAACCCAACTGGAAGTGATGATGGAGTTGGTGCTCAGTTAATTAATGATAATCAACAAACAAATTTTATTTCACCGAAATATTCTGTAGCTTCATTAGCAACTTCTACAGTAGAAGATGCTACTCCAGGGTATTTGTCAGCTTTATTTTTATCATCAACTGTTAGTTCAAGTGCACAAACAAGCTCTTTAAGTTCAGATGATATAGTTTCTACAAATAATTACTCATTTGATTATAAAACAGGAGTAGTACAATTTAGTAGTAGTGCATATGATCCAACTGATTCACAATATGTCTTTATGTCAGTTAATCAATATGCAGGAACAACTTTAGATATAAAACTTGGTACAACTACACCATTTGATAAAACCGGTTCTTATTTTTCTACAGGAGATGATTTAAAAATAACCGGTTCATTAGATATTTCAGGTTCATTAACTATTAGAGGACAAACTCTTATGGATAGTTTAGCTAGTGGGTCTGATACTTTAATTATAAGTGGTGCAATGAGAGTAGCACAACAAACAGCAACTAATGCAATAGCAAGTGCATCTATTACTATTGATGGTTTAGGAACTTTTGCTACAACAAATGCTGCCGGTATTATAGATTTAGGTGATGGATTTAATTAAAATATGTTTAGTAGATATTTATAGTAGAACAATAGTGTTCAATTGGAGATAATTAATGGCTCAAATTATTAGATTAAGACGAGGAACTTTAGCAGAGTTAAATAGCGTAACCCTACAAAATGGAGAAATCGGTATAGTAACGGGTTCTGCTGTTGTTGGTGACGCGGCTTTAAAATCCGCAGTTGTCGTAGGACATTCTGATGGTACAAATCGGTTATCTATAGCAAGAATTATAACAGGAAATGCTACTCCAGATTTAAGTGGTGAAACAGGCGGTTCTGCATTTAATAATATGTTGTATCATGAAACTGATGCTAAGGCTCTTAAAGTTTTAAATACAGGCGGTAATACAACTTTAGATTTATCGGCCAATATATCCGTAAGTGAAATTGCCGGTAATATATCAGGTTCAGTAACTTCAACTGGTTCATTTGGTTATCTTAATGTAGATGGTGATGCAGTAATTGGTGGTAATTTAACTTTCGGTGATGCCGCATCTGATTCTGTTACTTTTGGAGCTGATATTACTTCTAATTTAATACCAGACGCAAGTGATTCTTATAATTTAGGTAGTAATACTCAACGATGGAATGATTTATATTTAAGTGGTTCTATTTCTGCAAGTGGTGGTCATGTAGATATTGATAGTGCTACTACTATTGCGATGGATAGTGTTACTACAACGGCGATTAACGCAACAACAACTTTAACTGCTAAAGGAGCAACTGGAGCATCATTTGGTGATGATACAGGAACTTGGGAATTTGACGGGGCAGGAGCATTATCTGAAACAGGAATGACAACATTTAGTGTAACACCGTCAAGTACTTTGTATATGCAGGGTGGTGGAGTTTCCAGGTATGGAGATGATACAGGTTATTGGAGTTTTGATGGTAGCGGAGCCGTTTCTGAAACAGGAATGACAACTGTTTCTATAACACCATCAAGTACAGTAGATGTAGATGCTGGTGGTGCAGTTACAATAGATTCTTCAGCAGCAGCAATTAGTATTGGTGGTGATTCAGTTGGTCGAAAGATTACAGTAGGTGGAGATACTGGTACTAGAACTGAAGTTGAATTAAATGCTATACTTGTAGATATAAATGCTGGCACAAATGGAATTACAATGAATGCTGCAGCAACTTCTAATCTTACAACATCGGCGGGTGATATTGATATAAATGCCGCAGCCAATTTAGATTTAGATGGAGCAACTGTTGATATTGATTCAGCAGCTGCGTTATCGTTACAAGCAGGGGCGACATCTGATTTTACAACGAGTGCAGGTGATATTGATATAAATGCCGCAGCCAATTTAGATTTAGATGGAGCAACTGTTGATATTGATTCGGCAGCCGCTTTATCATTACAAGCAGGAGCGGCATCTGATTTTACAACGAGTGCAGGAGCATTAACATTAAATGGAGCTGCAGGTATACAATTGACAGGAGCAGTAACAGCTTCAACTCATATTAGCGCAAGTGGTAATTTATATTTAACAGGTACAGCAGATATTGATGGTAATGTTGATATTGATAATACAACAACTACAATTGATTCTACTTCGGGGGTTTCTATTGATGCTGGAGCAGCATCTAATCTTACAACTTCAGCTGGAGCATTAACATTAGATGGTGGTAGCGGAGTTAACATTCAAGGTAATGCAGCAGAAGTTGATGTTACTACAAGTGGAGCCGTTGATATTAATTCAGGGGCATTTACACTTAATGGTTCAACCGTAGGTATTGATGGAACTTCAACCCTTACAATGGGTGCATCTGAGATGGATATTGATGCAGATGGTGGAATCATTGATATAGATGCAACATCTACTATTACAATTGGTGGATCAAATGCAACAGGAGTAACAATAGGTAAGAGTGATACTACTGTTTCTATCCCTGGAAGTTTAGATGTGAATGGAACATTAACTACAATTGATACTACCAATTTACGAGTAGCCGATAGATTTATTCAAGTTGCAAGTGGTTCAACAACTGGAGATGGTGGAATTATAGTAACTACTGCAGCTAATGGAAGTGGTTCAGCAATGTTCTGGGATGATTCAGCTCTTAGATGGGGATTGACTGGAGATGGTGAAACTGGAGATAGTCAATTATCAGCAACACCAAGACAATATGCAGTATCCGTATCTGGATCTGCAGTTAGTCCAGTTGGAAGTAATCCATCGGATTTTGGTGCAAGTGCCGCTACAAGAATTGGTATGATGCACGTTAATACTGCAACTGGAGATATTTTTATATTCTCATAAATAATTTAATAAGAGGTTACAAGTTATGGCTGTAAAAGCTGGGAAGAAGAAGATAGTCGTTGATGAAATGGCTAAATTTGATAAAGGCGAGATTGAGTTCTTGTTTGAGATGATAAAAGAGGCGATGATACCTGGTAAATATTTACCGATTGCGATGGCAACGGTACAAAAATTGAAAAACCAGTATAAATTGGCAGATAAAAAAGATTTTATCATTAAAAAAGAAATGAGTGCAGAAAAAGCACTTAAATTGGAAGTTGAAAAGGTTCAGAGAGAAACGATTAAGAAGATTAAGCGTGAAGATAATGAACTTTGGATAGAAGATGATTAATAACTTTATTGGCCTGATGTTTGGCGACATTAGGAAGTGGGCTCGAAAGAGTAACCAACCGTAGGGAGAAGAAATAGATGCCAAATTGGAAAAAAGTCATTGTATCTGGCTCTGATGCCAGTTTATCTTCAATAGTTGCTTCAGGAAATATTACAGGTAGTGGTAATTTAGAAATATCAGGTAATATAAGTGGCTCCTCAACCTCAACTGGTAGTTTTGGTAGAGTAGAGGCTATTACTATTAGTGGAGATGGTAGTGCTCTTAGTAATATAGTTGCAGTACCTTGGGAATCAACAAGCTCATTTTATAATGCTGTTAGTGAATTACGAGTTACAGGATCACTAAATGTATTAGGTAATATATCAGGTTCTTTTAGTGGATTAACAGTAGGTCAAAAATATTTACATGCACAATCAAGTGCAGCTACAACTTGGACTATTTCTCATAATTTTGATTATCAATATGTAAATGTAGATGTATATGATGGAAATGATCAAATAGTTATACCAACAAGTATTACTGCTACCGATAGTAATACTATAACTCTTACATTTGGCTCAGCTGTTAGTGGAAACGCTATTGTATCTACTGGTGGACAGGCAATTAGTGCACGAGGACAGAATTTTTTACATAGTCAATCAACACCATCTGTAAATTGGAGAGTTACACATAGTATAGGAGATCAATATCCAACGGTTACGGTTTATGATGATAATGATAATGTAATTATACCACAACAAATTAATGCAGCTAGTGTTCATGAAATGGATATTGTATTTACAGAAGCAGTATCAGGTAATGCAAATATTAGTGTAGGTGGTGGAATAGCTTCTGGAACAATGACGGGTTCTGCACAAGTTGTAGAAAGTTTACCTTCAGGAACAGTAAGTAGTTCTGCACAGATAGCATCAGATATAAGTGGATCATTTATTGCAGCAAGTTCATCATTTTCTACAAGAGTTTCAGCTGAAGAATCAAATGTAGATGCATTACAATCAGATAGTGGATCTTTCTCAACAAGAATAACAGCAGCTACAGCAAGTATTTCAGATTTAGTAACAGATAGCGGTTCATTTTCTACAAGAATAACTCAAGCAACAGCAAGTATAGCATTTGCTACTGCAAGCATAGCTGATTTAGTAACAGATAGCGGTTCATTTTCAACAAGAATTACAAATGCTACCTCAAGTATTTCAGCATTAAAAACTGATAGCGGTAGTTTTTCTACAAGGGTTGCACAAAACGAAGCATCTGCAAGTTCATTAACGACTGCATCAAGTTCATTTTCAACAAGAATGGACAATAGTGAAGCTAGTGGTGCTTTAATGAATCAAGACTTGAAAACTTCAGCATCACCCACATTTGTGAATGTAACTGCTACAGGCACAATGACTGCACAAGAATTTCATACTGAATTTGTATCTGCCTCAATAGTTTATACAAGCGGTTCAACTAAATTTGGAGATACTATTGATGATACTCATCAATTTAGTGGGTCTCAATATGTTTCGGGAAGTGTAACTGCTACTTCATTTACTGGAATTTTTAGTGGAGCATTGAGTAGTTCTGCTCAAATTGCAGCGGATATTAGTGGATCATTTACAGCGGCAAGTTCTTCATTCTCAACAAGGGTTGCCAGAAACGAAGCATCTGCAAGTTCGTTGACAACTGATAGT
>Ga0208790_1000572_pt1 | contig 17506 bp, 5 predicted proteins | sample 10_taG_FD_184083 | JGI IMG/M metagenome (GOLD analysis project Ga0208790, IMG submission 184083) | Marine viral communities from the Subarctic Pacific Ocean - 10_ETSP_OMZ_AT15264 metaG (SPAdes) (version 2) | ecosystem: Environmental > Aquatic > Marine > Oceanic | place: Pacific Ocean | collected... | reverse complement strand
TCTGATCGATTCTCATACCTCCTGATATAACGAACCTCAACAATATTCGAATAATTAAACCACCACCATCCAAATGTTGAAAGACTTAACGGAAATTCCTTAATAACATCAAATGGTATATTTGTTTGGCCAACTAAATAATCTCTTAAAAGATTAAGAGTGCTGCTGATATTATATTCTACAAATAAAGACTGCAGTGGTATTGGTAGCTCATAAGAGCCAACCAGGCCGGCCGTTGTGTCGCCAGGTCCGCCGACCAACTTTTTATATTCTGATGGCAGCTCTCCTTCATTTCCTAATATTATATTGCTCAACATACCAAATAAAAAGTTTTCAATATTAGGATTGATCTCCAGAGAAAAATCAGTGTCTTTGTATTCAGATGCAGGATCTTCGAGCGCAGAGAAAGTCATTCCAGACATATTAGAATTTCCACTAGTTTGTTGTTGTGGTTTTCCAAGCTCAGATGAATCTGAATATTCATCTGAAGATTTTATTTGATCAAAAAGAACATCGCTCACAGCAATGCCATATTTGCCGGCAATATTTATCAATCTTCTAATATTACTTTTTATCTCCGATGAATAACTCTTGTTCGATTTATCAAAATAATATTCCAACATATCTAAGATAATTGGTTTATAATAATTAAAATCAGCAGTAGAAGGAAGTGGCGGAGCAGTGCCTCCTAAAAGAGTAAATGCTCCACCAACAGTTATATTATATTTATTAGGCAGTATATGAACTTGCGTAGGAGTAAAATATCTTAATTTATTTTCACTATTTTGATTGCCCAAAAGACTAGTGTTTGCTTCATCTTCTCTAAAATATTTTTTAAATTGAAAGCTTGCCATACTTTTAAAAGTCTCTGCAGGAATTTGTGTCATCGCAACAGAGTTGGCTATATTACTAGTTAACTTCATTAGGCTTGTTAGTACAAATTCATATCCAATACCTCGTTGATCTAAGCTAGCTATATCTGGAAGTGTTTCATTTATCTTAATTGTACTTCGAAGTTCATTAGAAACTTTCTGATTAGTGGATACAGAAAAATCTAGATGTGTTTCTAGCCCAGTATATACTCCGGATATTTTTTGAATTTTGCTAATAAACGTTTCAGATATAGCTATAAATTTTAATAAACCCTGATAATTTCCAGATGTAGGATTTGAAATCCTGTACAATTTATCAACAAAAGGATCCGTGTTTTTTGTTAAATCAAATAATTCTATTATGTCTGCCATATGCTTCAGCGTATTATCTAAGTAATTTCCTATATCCATAAGATCCGGATCTTCTAAAATAACTTTAGATCTAAATATATCTAAGTTCTCATTATAATATTTTTTTAGATTACTGTTAACAAGCTTGGCATATGCCATAACATTGTTTTGGGAATACATCAGCTGCTGCAGCTTCTCTGTTAACGTTTTCAATATTCCGTCTTCTACAACCAGCTCATAAGAATACGCATAGTTTCCTTCTTTTATGGCTGCCAGTTCAGGATCTTTAAACGAGAAAAATAAATATTGCTTTTCTTTAGTAGAACTTAAAAAATTAAAGTTTTCAAGCTTATAAACTCCTGACGCTTTGCCCAAGGAATACGATGCAATTTCTTTAGAGATATCATCCGAATATGAATTCTCGATATCGGCATCCAATATTGTATACATAAAACTTTCTTGATTTGGACTTAACGTACCAACTCGATTAAATCCAAACTTATCAACTTGAATTCTTTTTCTGAAGATTTTAAGATATTTAGTGCTAGTATTATCAAGAACATTATTAATAATTTTTCTTGCTTTGTTCCCCGCGCCTTGGCCACTGGTACCCGATAATCCTTTTTTTAAATTTTGTGCAATTCCGCCCAACAAAGAATTACTTAATAAAATCTTAATTTTATCTAATCTAAATAAATATGAGTGGGTGCCGCTCGACTCTTTAGACATATAAGAATCAGAAAATTTCTCTGGTAATTCAATTTTAAGTTGTTTGTTTCGTTGGCCTGATCTTATCAAAGTATTGATACTTTCTATTTCATATAACTCTTTTAAAAATACTTTTTCAATTTCCTCATCATCTCTTAAATCAACGATTTTTGTGTTAGGTAATAAAACGGATGATAGAATGACATTGCGATCTTTTGCGTCCATAGATAAATCATTATGCTTATTACCGGTCATCAAAGTGCCGTCGCTCATTTGATGATATGAACCAAACCAAAATTGTTTGTTATCTGTTCTCTGAAGAAGTGATCCATAATTATTCAAGCCACTCTTATTAAAGACAACATCAAGAGAAATATTTTTATTAGATATATCAGAATTAAAATTTTCAAGATATTCTGTTACATCATTTGGTAATTCAAAATCAGAATGTCCGCCGATTGTAGTTTTGATATGCTCAATTAAAAGACTTGAATCAATTTCAACTACGACCATATAAGCTAAAAATTCTAGATTTTTACTTAAATATCCATATGGTTCTACTCGAATTGGAAAATCATAAACAGTTGATCCATTGGCTGTTCTGCTTTCAAATCGCGATAAATCAGCTTCTGAAGAATTGGTGGCTGATGTTATTTCTTCTAGAAGATTAAATGTTTTTCCAGTTGTGTCCGGACCTGATATAAATTGGTACACATCTTGTATTGTGGGACTGTTCCCTACGTTGCCCATACCGGTCGCGACGGCCGTATGGATCTGATCTAATTTTGCTTTAGTAATCTCATATATTGTTACATTATACATGCTCATCATATCAAGATTATCAAATATATTCCTTAAAGGATCATTTTTTAAATTTCTTTTTTTAAATCCTTGAATAGATAAAGTTAGAGAAACGCGCATTGCTTTTTCGAGCTGCTTCTGGGCCTGAGATTGGATGTATGTTGATGAAGACTGAAACTCGTCTGGCATGACAAAATGTGGATCTTTTGTAAATTTACTTTCGTACGCAGCTCCAGATTCAAGCAAAATTCGTTGAATAATTACTTTTTGAGAGACTGGATTGAATAAATTTGATATCGCTAGTGTCTTATTCGCCATCAATCACAAGCCTCCGTTTCATCATCTGGTATGGTGTATATTTGATCGATCGCGATGTTTTCGTCAACCAGATCACCACAATCAAATATAAATCGATCTGTATATGTAGTTTCTAACTTCTCTGATTTCACTTGTTCACAATATACTTCATCCGGAATTTCTGAATCAACCAGGATATCAAACCAGTATTCTACACTTAAGGGAGTGCCAATAAAAGAAGAATCTTCTGATTCAAAAAATAATTGTTGTTCCTCTCCTTGAGATCCTATACGAAATATTTCAATATCAAAATTTTCATTTAAAAAATTAGTATTGTTTTCCGTTGCTTTTATAAATAATGCGTCCGGTTTTACAGTCAAAAATGTACCATCTTCAGTAATTGGTGTTGTAGAAATGAACAGTTGGTCTTCTATTTCTAATAATTCATCATCGTCTTGAGGGTTTTGTAAACGTTGGGGGTCAATTTGATCTATTTTAAATTTATATTTGATATCGCAATCTAAATTAGGAATTCTTTCACTATTACTGCCAGTGGCGATCGTCGTCGATCCGGTTAATCCTGCTTGAAAAAAATCGATATTCCAAGATGGAACAGAAATAGATTGAAAAGACATATTTCCTAAAGGACCAAACATTCCAAATTGACGTTGTTTAGTTTCTTCCTTTTGAATGTTATATTCAGAAGATAGAGTTTGCATTCCTGTTAAGCCTTTGTTTTGAAAAAGATTTTCATTATAAGTCATTAAGTCAGAATCAGTTGTACTGCTATTAATTTTTCCCTCTGCAGAATAAAAATAAGTTTGCTGTTTTAATCTTGGAACCTCTTTTATTCTTTCGTGAATTTCATTTTGTATTTCTGTTTTGCCGGCGTATTTTCCATCGTATAAAATATCATTATCATAAAATGCATAAAATTTTGGTTTGAATTGGCCAAGTTGAAGTAGTCTCTTACCCAGAGGAGTGATCTGGATATCGATAACATCTTCTTTTCTATCAAAAAATTCCATTATTTCTTAATCTCCACGCCGGCCTCAAATTTAGCCAATTCAACTAATGAGCAAAAATCATAAGGCCAATTATAACTATAGTTATGATCACTTTCAACATAAAATTTTCCGCCGGCGGCTATTCCTACGAGATTATCTGTTATGTCTTCCGTTACATTCGCATAAACATTTCTGGCGCGCTGTTTGACTTTGAAGATCATCCATCTTAAATTTTTGACAACGGTAGCAGTTACAAGATCTGATTTTTCTTTTTTTGTTATATCCTTGAAAACTTCGCCCATTAATTCGCCCGGAGCGACTGGAATATTTAATGTAGTTGTTTCTGGTACGACTCTTGTTGATATATCCGGCATAACACCTTGCCAAATATCTGCCAATTCTTGTCTTGTAAAGTTGTGTTTAAATTCAAAAGTAAACATAGTGAAAGGAGGAATTGCTGGTTCCGTATTATTAACAAAATCATAGCGAGGAGGGAAAACAAATCTTTTCATTTTCTCCATTAATGCAGTAGCGGACTCTTTAAATTCTGAAAGGTTCCCGGAAGATGCGCCTCCGCCAGCTAAATTAGAAATAGGAGCTTTAGAAATTGGGAAAAAGAATTTATCATCGTCTGATGAATAATAACAATTATACATGGCCGCGGCGGCGTTGCTTCCATTATTTCCAGGCAAGAAAGGAATTGCGACGATACATTCTGAAATTGATTTTTCAAGATTATTTGGTAATTGGCCAACTGGGGCTGCCTGGCTGTCACCAAAGAATTTTTGTAATAATGAACCAGAAGTCAAATTTTGTGCCCCATATAATGCAGCAGGATCTGTTTCTCTTAACGTGATCCTAATACCCTCGGAAGAATAATCTGGAATATTTCCATAGCCGTTCCACATTCCTCTTGCCTTTGTATCATCAGTATGCTGATTAAAATTTAATACAGGACATTCATATTTTGTTGAAATAACCCAGCGCTCTAATGATGTTGGATCTTCCGGATCTGCTTGGCTTATTATTGTTCCATCGGGTGCAGTTGTTTTTAATAAATCGTTTGTTAAGCCGAATAGATTTAATGAAGAAGATATTTGCATCATTGTTTGCATGGCCGGCGAGGATGCGCTGATTACGGATCGCCAGGGGGCGCCGTCGTTGGACGCGTTTGAAGCTGTATAATACGATCCCGTGGGAATTAAACCTAAATCATTTGAATAAGAAGCAGTAATATTACCAAATATTGTTGCTAAATTCGGTGTAGGTGTATCGTCTACTGTATTTTTATAAGTTAGGTCGACAGTTGATTTACCATAAAAATACGGAGGTGTGTAAGGAGCAAATGCTGGATCATTTTGTTCACAATACGGCCAGCCGCTAGCGGATAATGTAGCATTGCCGGAAGAATCAAGAGTTTTATAATCAAAGAATCTTGTAGCGGGGCCATAGATGATTCCACGTTTTGATGTGCCCTGAAAACCATGTGATCTAGAATCATATTGGGCGCCCAAGAAAATATCACTATTAACAACAGAATCTGCGCTTGCGCCCTCCGTCATAAGGAAGTTAGTTGTTTTTTCTATATCAATAGACATCTTATACACGATATCTTCCTTAAACGTTATCTGAGACATTGGTTTAGATTTAAAAGATGTTAGTTTACCTTCGTGGAGAAATAAATTAACTGATTCTGCTAAGAAATTATTCATAGCAAGTTCATAAAGATTATTATTTCTTTCACCGGTCCAATGAAAGAATGCATCTGTGTTTTCATTCGTAACAGCATATATCTTATTTTTATTAGCCGCGGTGTCGCGAGTAAAAGAGAATATAGGTAAATTATTTAAATCATACAAGGTTTCAAAAGGCAATCTATAATTTACGGCGCCGCTGAGATATGATTTGAAATAGGCATCATTAGCCAGGAGGCCGTCGAGAGATGTCACTGGCGCAGATCCAGTAAATACTGGAAAATCAACTGCGATACCAGATTTAATAGTATTATATAATATTCCAGGTGCGAAAAACGGCTGCAAAAGAGCCTGCAGGCCCTGTGTCTCTGGTAAAGCTGGATATACTTCGCCGGTGCCGGCCTCATATCCACTGCCGCTGCCAAAAATCTGAGATCCAATTGATTGAGATAAAAGAGTTGCCATTTGTAGTGTTCTGGTGACAGGATAGAATCCATTATACGGCAAAAGTTTTTTAAGGCCATGACATGTCATTTTAATTGCTTTAACACCTGCAATGCTCTTGTGATCATTGATAACTAAATCAAAATTTTTCAAGAAATCCGAATGTGAATATTCATCATAAAAAGTAGAATTTACACTAGAAGAGTTATTAATGCCATGAATAATAAATCTGTCTGTTGGTAAAGGTGCCAGGAAATCAGATTGTTTTAAGGTTGTGTAATACTCCATGTGATCAGACATATTAAATTCAGGAATAATTGAATAATCTTTTCCAATTATTCTTAAATCTGCAGAATATTCTTCATATGAATCATGCCATGGATTTTTTCCTGCATCAATATTTGTTGTCCAATTGATGTTGGACGAAGCAGTATATTGTAAAATTTGTGGATACCACGGCCCGATCCCGGACCATGGGCCTCCAGTTGCAGTACCGCTATATGCAGACATATTCCAATCAACACCGTGATACCTAGCAGAAGCTGTCACAAAACGATTTGAAACATAGTAATTTGAGCCTATAAGCTTATAAGTTCTATACATACCACTAGTAAATAATTCTCCTGCAGAGCCGGATATACCTTGCTGCAAAATATAGCCGCCGCCGGATGGTGTGAAGGCCATGGCAGCCCAATTTAAATTCGTGCCGGCGCCGGCGGCGCCTGAAGTAATCAAATTTAAATCTGTTACGCTACCTGTATATCTTCCATCAAGTGGCCAAACAGTGAGAGCAGCTTGAGGACCAAATTGACCGAATGCAATGCCAGTGCCTGTGGCGCCAGGATAGGGCTGAATAGTTTGAGGTAAACCTTGACTATTTAATGCGCTCTGGTTTGTTCTTGGCCTGTCTGCAATTTTATCTCTCCAAAATGTTCTATGACTTATTCTATCATATCCGTTTGAACCTAGACCAGCCTCTTCTGTATAATTATTTCTGGCCCTAGTTCTATTCAAGAAAGTGTTTCTTGTTCGAGGCCAAACGATCTGTGAAGCGTTGAGTGATACAAAGCCTTGTACAGGATTAATCAGACTATCCGCATCAGTTCCAGTAGGCAAATAAAGATTTGTAATTGCTTTATATGCTTCTGAACGCGATCTGCTAGCCTTAAAAATTTCTTCATAATTATAAGCAGCCAAAGAGTCAAAGATCTTATTCTCTGCAAAATAAGCAGTATCATTCCCATATGTAAATTTAAAATCTTGTGATATCGCGGTGGGGGAATCAATAGGAGAGCCCTTGGGCCCAACTCCTTTCAAAAGGGCGCGGACGTGTATCGGCTTATAATTAACAGTCACAACAGACTCAGTCAAATTAATGATTCTTCTTTCTCCAGTATTGGATTGTTTCGGAATAGACACAGGCCGATCAATCATGCTAAGTGTGTTTGTCAATCGATGATTTCTCATAATCGGATGATTGCCGCCTCGAATTTGTTTCCAAGTTGGCCATCCGTATGGACCTTGTCTGTGATTGATTAAAGCATTAAAAATTACTGAATCTGCGCGGCGGAGTCCTGGAGTGTCATTCGCAACTCTGTAAATCGATGTATAAAATCCAGGATATCCCAAAGTATCACCAACAAAGAGGCCAGGGTCAACCATTGAAACGCCCGGGGGTTGACCAAGATGGTTTTCGGATGCCGTAAGTGGCTCGCGTATAATTGTATTTAAACCAACAAAATCAATAGGATGGAAAGCTCTCGCTGTTGGATCAATCTGATTGTGAAAAAGATAGATGCCTGCACCGCCCCAGGCGGCGCCGTATTCACTCGCACTAATAAATGTCGTATCGTCCTTCTTTACAGAATATCCTAAAGGTGCTGTTAAAGTATCGCCATTACCAGCAGAGAACTGAGGGACATTTATATTTGGGCCCTCGTAACTTCTTAATAAAGAAGCAGTAATCCAAGAATATTGCCTATCACTTTGAGGAATTGCATGTTGGACAAAGCCATTATCAAAACGAGGAGTATATACAACATATCCGACGCCGGCGTCGAGCGATGTCTTTGCCACATTAATTTTGTTGCGATTAACTTTATGTATTGAGGCTGTTACAGGAATTCCGTCCGCAGATAATAATTTCATATCATATCCGCCATAACCAGCATAAGGACCGCACATAGGATTACGCATGAGTGCGTTTAGTGGTACACCCGTTTGCAAAACACGAAGACTGCCTGTTTCAGAAATACCTGGTGCACCAAATGGTTTATATTTATAATATGCCAATGCATTAGCACCACTGTGTTGTATGTTTGTTCTTGGTAATCTAACAGTTATATTACGATAGTTTATACCGTTATAGACGGAGTAGGTATGTGAGGCAGGGTCAAGGTAGCCTGGCGACAGAGACTCCGGGGAACCGGGCCCAGAGAAGCGGTCAGCGATAGTTACACTCTGTAGTGAGGATCCAGTTCGGGCAAACGTATCAAAATTAAGATTTCCTGTAAGATTAAGAACTTCTGCAGTTATTTGTGTAACAGAATTGAAATTATCTTTTAGCCAGCCTCTTTGTGTATCGGCTCCAACGGTCTGAACTATCTGATATTCTTTAGAGTAATTGCCTAGATATAATGAACTCGTGCTGGTTTTAATATTACGAATAACCACCGGGCGTTTGGCGATTTCATCCAAGAAATACTTTGATTTTGGATCAGCTGCGGCGCGCTTACTTAAAGTTAAATTAGAAGCATTAACTGTTAAATCGTATTCTTCCAAACGATCAGTTGTTGTAAATGGAACAACTTTTCTTGATTTTTTGCCTCCGACATGAATTTTGCTGAATGGGCCCTGAAGAGATTCTTGAGTTTCTGTTCCATAAACATCGCGATGATTATCATTAACTTCCAGGCCGGCTTGCATAGTTGAGAGGGCGCCTTTATATCCGGAGGTTACGGAAGATGTATACAAAGTAAATGGAGCTAAATTTCTTCCTTTGTGTAGAGAATCATTAACTTTTGCCTGAAAATCTAATCTTTGTTTTGTATTTAAAGCTGCATTATCATCACAATCTTTAATAGTTTCAATATTTTGAAATACTATATTATCTGTCTTGCCGCTTCGATCTAATTCAGTTTTTACAAAATTTAATTTTATGTTATCAATTCCGAGATCTTCGGTTCGTTTAGCTGAAAAACGATACGGTCTCGTAAGCTTTCTTAAAACATATGTGGAACCAGACACTACTGAATTGGTGATACGTCTAATTGTTTCTCTTTGAGAATCGACTGCGGAATTACCGGAAGTTGTTGTACCCCCATCTCTTTCTGCTCTATCTTTCCAATATAAACAATTATCATCTTGTTCGTTGTTTAATGGACGATGGCCATGTTTCCAATCATAAGTCAATTCATTAATTGCTTTGATTCTTCCGACTGGCTCAGGCTGTTTTAATTCAAGGGTTGGAAATTTGGTTTCAATCTTATTCCTTTCCAAAACATGACTTTCTATGAGAGTACGAATATTTTCAGAGAAGTTTGCTGTTGCCGGCACCAAGTTCATTAACATTGATGATATTGAATTATCAATCCATTTGTAATATTCTACGAATTTTTCTATATCCGGAGTATTTCCTACTCTTTTAAAGAAAAGCTCTCTGAGCTTACCCATTTCTTTGTAATCTTTCCGATATCTATTGACCGGCTCTCCTACTATATTATGAAAATCTCTGATTGTGGAGAACATGTTTAACATCTCATCAGAAACATTTGCATACATACTTTTTTCTAAAGCAAAGAAATATTCTTGAGGGCGAGATTCGCGAGTGAAAATCTCACCTTCAAAATCAACGATTTCAACCATGTCATCAGAATTAAGTTGATCGAATGGTACCAGACGAGTTGAGGCTTCATATTTCTTTTCAACGACGCCTGAAGAACTATTACTAAAATAATCACCTCTAGCAGTGTGTTGCATCTGAACGATATTAGATAGTTTATAATCATTTGAAGATGCGGATCCGCTAGAAAAATCTACAACTGTAAATCTTCCGCTTGAATCACTTCCTGTTACCTGATCAAAATTCCAATTTAAAGCCAAAGAAGATATTTGTGGCATCTCTGTTTGTGCCAAGCCAGTCGAATCTTTACCCTCGAATAAATAAGTATTTTTGTATGGATGTTGTGTACCATATGATGCATCGTTTTTTGCATGGTATAAGAGAACATCGTCACTTAAATATGAATTCCAATATCTGACATTAGAAACAAAAACATCAGATGTTTGTAAAACAGTACCAGTAAAGTTTGTTCGGTTGGCACCACAATACAATCTTTTTGCAGAAACGAATGGAGAATATTTGTATGCAGCTGCTAACTGACCTGTTACATTAAACTGATTCAAAACCGAATCACCAATCATTTGGGCGCCATAAAATTCTATATTAGTGGATTCATCAGACAAAGTACCAGAAACAAAATCAATTTGAGAATATTTCGAACTTGCCAAGCGAATTCCAAATTTCCACTTCGAACTTTGATAAACATCATTAAAAACAGATGAGGTCAGCATTCCAAACATACTGCCAGATATTGCAAAATATACTTCCGGATTATTTTCTGATGTTTGCTTTGTTTTTCTTATAGAATAAGCTTGTATAGACGCCGATATATCATTGTTCGCCCATGTTAGATTATTCGGTGAAGATGGATGTTTTACACTATGCACCCCAAACATCGAAGAAGTCATACTAGTATAACTTTTGCTGTAATTTCCTTCGTTTAGGGGATACTTTGGAAAAATTATATCTGCTTCAATTGTTATCGGTGATAATTTATCGATACCAGACGTGATATTTTCAGATCCAGAAATAAAACTAGTTGAATTTGTGTTTCCTGCTTCAGAATATCCGTAAACTACAGCGCTGTTATTATTATAAAAATCAACATATTTCGTTTTTGAAGAAACATTTCTAGTATTTGTTCTGGCCGTCCAATCAGTGTTTCGTCCATACAGATTTAAACGAACCAGTTCTTCATCAATTCCGATACAACGAAGGAGGTTTCTAAATGATTTTTTAGTGCCTTTAGTTTTGTAGATATAAACCAAATTGTTGTAAATATTTTTATAAATCTGGTTCTTTACGTCATATAGTTTTTTCTCAAATATTTTCTTCTCATCGCGAGTATTCGCGAAAGCAAACAAATCAACATCTGTCAAAATCTCGTCAACATTAAAACCATAATCTTTTAATAATCTATCGTTGAAAAAATGAGGCTTCGAGCTGCCGCTAGGATAATTTATATTTTTAATAGTCGGTAGTGCTTCAACTTGCAGATAAAGTGTATCAAGATAATTTGAAAGAATTTGAATTAATTTTTCTAAATGATTATTGCCCTCTACAGCATCATTTTCCACAATCCAAGCCGGAATGCTATTAATTAATGAATTTGAATTATTAAAATCATGTTCGTTTCCTTTGATTTTTAAATCAGATAAAGTTGATTTTACTGTCGGATGATATGAATAAATGATGGGATCTTTAAATTCTCTATCTGCAATTCCAGATTCAACGATTGCTGATCCAGTAGAACGGCATCGATCAGAGTTATAACTAATAAAAGAGCCGTTGCTAATTCTGCCAGAATAATCAAGGATAGTTTGATCTACTGATGCTGTCTGCGTTATCCCTTCATTGAATTTATAATAAACGCCCAGATCTGTATTGGCTGTATCTGTATTTGTGCCGCCATTAATTTGATCAATGTAGTATCTTCCAACTTGCTTCGCAGTTCTTTCCGTTTTCCAATATCTGAATTCATCGAAAGATGCAGAAACAATATTGCCATATCCGGCGGCATAATATGCAGTACCAGCATACTCAAGAGGACCAGGCATTGCTCCAATTCCAGCGTGGAGGGCGCCTGTAAATGCAGTTATTATCTTGTCACTTCCCGGCGTTTGTTTTGTGGTATATACTCCATCAACATATAAGTTGATTGCAGTAGTAGAGCCACTAGTTTTAGAAGCAACAGCATAATGATGCCATTGACTATCTGCTATATCACTTAAGCCAGTATCAAGAGTTATTATACCTGTATCATCGGGATTTTTAGAACATTGATAATATATATTTCCTTTTGCGGCAGTACTGGTATATACCCACATATATGCATCGTCATATGAGGAGCCAGTTTGAAAATTAGCAAATATAATCTCCTTTGCAGACCCGGGATCTGCCCAGCCATCTTTCTTCATCCAAAATTCGATTGTATGGCCATTTTCTAAATTTACTTCTAAATTATTGGCGCGCGCACTGGCTGTGTTGTACACATTTGCTTTTGAAATAGCAGTTGAACTTTTGCCTGATTCTATATCTAATTTATAATTTCCATAAGGATCCGCATGCGGACCTCCTTTGCAGTAAATATATTGAGGTGAACTGCTACTATACCAGTTGCTGGTTGCAGTTGCGGTATAAGTACTGGATCCACTATTGATTTTTATATAACCATTTGTTCGAGGATATACATTATCAAAAATATGTTTATCTAAATAACTGGATGATAAATTCCATAAAACCTTTTCTCTTTGAGAGCCGTCATATGGATATTGATTATGAATTCTAGTAAATGCATCTTCGTAATATGAGGTTGCAGAACCAAATTTTGCAAAATTTGATGCTGTTGTAAAATCAATTTGAGGAACAAATCTTTTTTCCTGTTCTTCATATACTTTTAAAAATTTAGAAGATTCTGCATCTTCAGAAAATGAGGCAGTTGTACTAGAGCTTCCTATAACGGCGCCGCTGAACAAATCTGCAATTGACATCTTATTACCAGATAATGTTTTTTGTGTAAACTTCTTGTCCATTTAAAACTAACTATCCTCGGCTTCTTCGACTCTAAAGTTAAAGCCTTGGCTATATTGATCGTAACCGGGCTCTTTATAAACTGCTAAGTTAATTGTGTACATATAGCCAGGCTCCAACATAGACATATCTAAATCAAAATAAGAGCCTGACATATCAAAAGATAAGCGTGTATAGGAAGCGTTTGTTCCAATAGCTTGTGGGCTGGTGCTACCGGTACCAAAATTAATAACATTTGTATTATCTAGCGCACGAATAACTTTGTAATACATGTCATCAATTATAATATTTTCAACATTCGCTGTGGCTTTACTATAAATTGTTGGACTCCAGTCTTTTAATCTAGCAAAGACTCTAATGCGAGGATTTTCTGTAGTTTCATATGTTGATTTTAAGTTTGTAATGTTAAGGACACAACGAGATCTTGAATTTCTATTTGAAGCTCTAAAGAGCGTTGGGTCAAAAGACCCTGTATAAACTTGGGTGCCCAACATACTAGTGCCGTCTAAGTGCCACACATCATAAAATCTTGTTACAAGAGAAGCGGCGGCGGTTAATGCAAACGAAGCAGAATAAATACCAGTAGAAACATAGCCTCCTGTGACAACTGTTGGAACGGCTGTGCTGACATAATCTGTTGTAGTGACTAAGTCGATAGCAGAACCGGTTGGAACGCTAGAAGCAGAGCCAGAAAATAGTTGTACATATATTTTTGCAGAATCATCAGTTAAGTTTGGAATATTTTTTAACTGTCCATTCACGTAGTTGTAAAGATAAATCGTATTCAGATTATCTCCAGCTGATAATAGTGAACTGCTGTACTGTATATTGCCTCTGTTATCTTTAATCGTTGAATCCCATCTAGCTTCTATCAATGGTCTCTTAAAAAAGAATTCGCTTGTACGTGAGAAAAATCTTTTTGTATAAAAAGATCTTGTGGCGCCAGAAACATTTTGAATTATCGAGCCACTAGCAAAATCACCAGCAGAAGCAGAAAAATATGCTTCTTGGCTAGCCGTAAGATGAATTCCAAAACCATAATTTGGAAAGCCGCCGGCTGCAAGTGTACTTTTAATCCATCTTTCTACTGTGTCTGTGACATCTAGTTTTAGATCTTCTGTACCTTTCGCGAAAGTTACTTGCTGTCTTCTGTCTCCATAATCGTTGTTGGTAGATGCTGTTAAATAAGTTCCTCCAATTGTGGCCCAGCTAGTATCAGCCGACCTTTTGATCCAATTTGAGCCTTGTTGATTTTTGGTTGAATCTCTATAGCCTTCCATGTCCAGGCCAAAACCCTCTTCCCACGAAGAGGAAACAGGAACAACGGTGAGTGTCATCTCTTTTGGTATGGTTTGCCCATGTTTCGCGTTATACATGCGAAGATAAAAATCTACGCTGCCGGATGCGGGAATTGTGCCGGAGGCACGGTCGGTTATAATAGTAGAAACAGGAAATTGAATTAAAGCTCTAGATAATTCTTGTGTTCTGGTTATGCCCTCTAAAGAAGAGGAATCGTATGTTTGACCATATAACGAGTATATTTCTAAAATATCAGAAGCGCCCATATTTGAGCCAGTCCCTCTATTAATCAAATTCTCTTTAAACGCATTTGTTATCGTATTGTCTTTTGTTGCAACATATCTTTTAATTGTCATTATCTTATTGTGCCTTCGAAATCGGTCCCAAATTTAAACTCATAAATAGTATCTAGCGGCATTCGTATAAATCTACGATCTGCAGAATACGCAGTTTCAACATCAAAAAAGGTGTCTGCATATCGCGCTCCAAACTTTTGTATAACATTTACGTTAACAGTATCAGCAACTCCTCTAACTAAATTTAATCTTTTATATATCGTTGTTATTTCTAAAAATTCGCCTATATCTGGGGGGATGGCAAATAAATCTGTTAATGCCAACAAACAATCGTTTAATACGCTGGCTTTATTAAGTCCTCTTTGAGAAATAATTTCAAAGGTAACCCCTAAATTAACGATTTTGGCGTCTAACACGTCAATACTATCATTTACCATTCTATATTTATTCAACCATGTTTTTAAATTTTGTTTTAATGTTGTGTTTGCTGTGATTAAAGTCCCGCTGTTGTTTTTACATACAGTATACAAATTTAGATTTCTTTTAAAAGAATCTCCATCTTTCATTATAGCACAACGAGATATCGCACCAAATCTCAAAGGCATTGAATATATTAAATTTTTATAATCTTGTAGAGTTACCGCCCTATTTTGACTGTAGAAACTTCCATATGCCTTTTGTCTAATTTCGTCTGTGCTAACATTAACTGGATCTCCGATAATTGGATCTTCATTGTTTACCTGAAGAGATTTAATTATATTATTTTTCTTTTCGGCGCCCAACGTGTATAAATTATCAAATCTAAAATTTACTTGATTGGCGCGTGATACTGTCCCAACAGGGGCATTAACCGTTGTCGTCCTAGAAGTTCGAAAAACTACTGTTAAGGTTGTATTGGCCGGCCCAACACCTAATTTATCAGAACTAATTAAGTTGTTTGGGTCAAAACTTTTATCAGTAACGTAATCTTTCCCATGCAAATTGAGAATAACTCTGTTTGGTTCCGCGACTGGATCAGTCTGTAAATCAGACTCGGAGCCATGACCAAAAATAATAAAAGTATTTCTTGCTTCACGCTCAGTAACAAACCTTCTTGGTACAGCCACTGGTTTTAAAATACTGGGAGCCAAGGTTCTTTCATCTGCAGATGGGTTAGTTATTGAGTTGTATACTACATCTTGAGACAGGTAATCAACTTCGGTGTATTCGTTGCCATTACTATCTGTTACAGAAATAATTTCTGATACTATTTGGCCCCCCGGAATTTCTAGTTTTCTAAACTTTTGAAATTTTCCAATTTCAAAATCTAAAATAGCAAATTGGCCAGAAATTACGCGGCCGGCTGCTTTGATAGCATAACTGGTTGGCGCGCCAGTTGTGTCATTGACTTCACCAACCACAACTTCGTTTGATGAATCGCCAAAATTAACGTCTTCAGTTAAAATGTAAGAGGCTCCAGAGGTTGAGCTAAATGTTGAGCCCCTCTTTAAAACAGGCAAATAAGATATGTCGGGTCCGGAACCAACTGATGAAACTGGAATTAAAACATAAAAAGTTAATATTCCGTGAGAGGTTGGTGACGCATTAAATTTATATCCTAGCTGGCGCGCCAATTTAATAATATTTTTGTATTCTATCGCGGTTTGCAAGAAACTTTCGTTTGCTTGATAATCCACGTAGAAAGACAACATATCCCCAACATAAGAGACCATGTCGATCATTAAAGCCCCAAAACTGGCCTCATTAAAATCTTTGAATGTGCTTGGGTAATATCTCTTTGCATACCCAACTAATTCTTCTTTAATCGAAGAAAAGTTTCTTGCAGTATAATCTATAGCTAATTCTTTTACATCGGTAGTGGCCATCTAATATCCTCAACAATATTAATTAGTTTTATTTTATTTTTTAAGTTGATTGCCTTATTATTAAAGTATCATTGGCGCCCAACTTTGGGATCGAATAACTTATTTTTACAAACAAGGTTCCTAGATCATCTTGACTTTGGCCTAGATCAACAAAATTAATCTTTATAAAAGACATATATAATTTTGCTTGATTAAAAATTCTATATTTGATATTCTCACCGACTTCAATAGTGAAATTTTCAAATAAGAAATTTCTCAATCCAACTCCAAATTGTTGATCCATCACTCTTTCGCCGGGAGCTGTTAAGATAAGATTTTTAAAATTTTGTTTTACTGCTTCGCGAGTTGTTTTAGTCAGACCATAATGGCCATCTAGATCATCAACTAACAAAGGCAGCTTTGGTGAAATTCCATACATTTTAGTTTATTCCTCCGAGGTTTCTTGAGTAATTAGGCCAGAATTTTGATTTAAATTAGAATCGGGGCCACAAATATCTGTTTTTGGAGTGTCGACATCAACATTTATTTCCGGTAATGATTCCGGATTGAATTTTTCGTCGTAGCCTACCAAGAATTGTAACAGAGTGTATATTAAGCCAGGCGCAGTAATTGGCTTCATTGAGTCGCCAAATAATGGAAATCCGACTGGAATAATTGGAACAGGCCTGATTCCTGGCAAACAAAGTTTTGTTTCTGATGTATCTCCTGGAACAGAAATTCCCAAAAGATCTAAAGCTAACTCTAAGCCGGGGATACTTTTGACAATCTCGTCAAACTCACGAGAACAATGTTCGGGCATGATAAGTAAAGAACCAAATACAATTTCTGGTAACATTTTATCATCCCAATCATTTTCATCTTGCTGATCAAAAGCTTCTTTCATACAAGGATCGATTGCTGCAACATACCATCTTAATATCCATTTTGGAATAACCTCCAGCAACCACTGGAAGAAAGCCCCTTCTGGTATTTGTGCAGACATAATTTTATCCATTTCATTG
>Ga0208790_1000570_pt1 | contig 17614 bp, 16 predicted proteins | sample 10_taG_FD_184083 | JGI IMG/M metagenome (GOLD analysis project Ga0208790, IMG submission 184083) | Marine viral communities from the Subarctic Pacific Ocean - 10_ETSP_OMZ_AT15264 metaG (SPAdes) (version 2) | ecosystem: Environmental > Aquatic > Marine > Oceanic | place: Pacific Ocean | collected... | reverse complement strand
TACAGAAAGAAGCGATATATACTGCTTTCTTTCTTTACACACACACCAAACCAGTTCAGCAAACTAGAACCGGCAGTTTAGGTTCGGGTTTTAGCTTTTCTCACGTGCGGAATAGAGACAGAAAGCCGTTTCTCACGTGCGGGACAAGCATTGCCTAATGCCGTATGCCTGTAAGCCAGGGGAACCCAATGCCCTATGCTTGTTTTCTCATTGTGCGGACTGCCCTTTGAGCATTTCTCATCTGCCGTATACCAAAAAGCTCAGTGCCGTATGCGCAAAAAAAAACCGGCACTTCTCAAAAACGCAAAAAAAATGGCACTACGCAGTGCTTAATCCTATCTGCGCAGTGCTCATTCATGGTTTGTGCCTCCTAGCGGATTGGCATCGGCTCACCGCTATTGCCGGTTGGAGAATCGCTCCAACTACGTATTTGGCTGTTAATCTTCAGCATGACTATTGCTTTTTATTCAACTTGGCTTTAATCTTCTGTGCTACTACTTTCTGTGCTTCCACAGATAGGTTGCTCAGTATGACATCCAGCTCTTTGGAGTCAGCAGTCTCTATGGTAGTGGCCGCTTTTTCCTCTGCGCTTTTAGTTGTGCTAGTTCGCTTAAGTGCTCCCTCTCTCAGTGCTGCTAAGAATGGTAAATGTTCCTTTAACCCGGCAGTTGATAGTGCTACCAACTCCCTGGCAATGTTCACATTGATACCGCGCTTTTCAGGCAAATCAAGGGCTTTCAGCAAACTTGCGTGCTCAACGAAAGTCATGTGAAGATACTTCTCTGTGCTTTTACTTGTGCTCATAGATGTTTCCTCTAAAACTTTACCAGCTCATGTTCTGGCTATCTGCCCGTAGGTATTGGTTAAACTGTCTTCTGCATCATATCATAGCATTGACATTTAGGGCAATGGTGGCATAATATCCTTACGGATACCCTATTATTAATAGGCAAGTCGTAACCATCCCGACAACTGAATATTTGCTAGGTTATATATAAAAGTTATGCCCCTTTTTTTCAGTCATTTTTTCAGGTTTTCTCGTCAATAGATACCGCATTTTTCACCCCCCCGTCTATAATTCTCTCTCAGCGATTTTAATCTCCACCCCACCCCCTTAAACAAATCGGAGAAATTTTGAAAGACAACTGATTAAAAAAAAGAAAGCTTACGCTCGGGGGTGAGAAGAAAAGAAAAAGGGGGGAGCCCTATTTATTGGTCGATAGAGCTTCCCTTACTGTATTTCTAACCTGTTTGACTAACTTATCATCATGCTGGTCCCAAGTGGAGAGGATAACGTTAGCAAGAATATCGTTTCTGACATTCTTTCTTACTTCATCACTCAAAGCATCGTAGGTCTTCTTTTGAAGTTTAGTTAAGTGGGTATCCACTAGAGCGTCAATTTCAGCTTCGTGTTTTCTGTAAAGTTTATCTACAAAAATTCTGACAGCGGGCACTTTCATATACGCATATACTCCGGCTCCCACAGCTACTAAACCGAGTGCTGCTAACTCTGGACTCCCCGACAAAATATCTACTATGCTATCCGCACTGTCTGATATGACACCTGTAGTGTTACTGTCAGTCATGTTGGTAGTTTCGTTGGTTGTTGTGTTATTACTCATTGTATCACCTATTTTTTAGGCTTTAGAGAACCGGGTTCACAGGGGTTCTTGTAGAACGCGCACCATTTACACAGGTTCATTGGTTTCACTTCGAACTTTTCTATATCAGTTCCTCTTTCAATCAATTCTTTATGCATGTCCCTAATCAAGGCACGTGCTTCATCCAGTTCACTTGAGGTTATTCTAACGAATGTCGTGGTGTCGAATCTTAACCAGTCAACCCCGCAAAACATCGGAACAATTCCTGTCTCTTCATAATATAGCATTGCATATATAATAAGTTGTCGGTAGTAATCTTCGGGTAGCCATGGTCCATATCGCTTTGATGTCTTGTAGTCAATCAAAGATATGTTCTTTTCAAAATCAGTTACCACCGCATCTATAATACCTTGAACTTTCATTTCTTTATTACGTAGTCTCATTTCATTAAATGTGGGTTTGAGGTTCTTGAACGCCAAGTCTTTGGTTCTATATACTTCCCAATCCATCAGTTCTTTCAATTTCCTTTCTATCTTTGCACAGAAGTTAACTAACATTTCCAGCGTTTCCTTACGGAAAACTTCTTCCTTATAATCTTTGAATAGCCAAGGTTTAGTATCTACTAAGTCAGCCCACCTTTCTTCAAATTGTTCTGTTACCCATGCTTGTGCTTGTCCTCTCTGGTACCCACTCGCAAATTTATACCGTTTTTCGAAAAGGTCTTCCAAAATACTGTGAACCATACTTCCTCTAAATAGATGTATAGTCAATTTTTCGGGGAGCTTTTCAATGTACCGATAGTAATACGAACGGGGACATTTCAAAAACATGTTTATCCGAGAAGGACTGAGCATGTGGTCACTCAATTCCATCTCTTCGCTGACAGGAGGGGTATCTTCGCCATCAATCGTGACAGTGAAGGATACACCTTCATCGCTTGCTGCTGTGTTCATAATTGTTTGAAGGGTTATTAGTATTTAAAAGTTCTGTTCTATAGCTCTACTAGGAGAAGATTATACTGATTACTACATATATGCTTATACTAAGCTATAGAAGGGTGAGGACAAACTTTATAAATGAATTCGACCAAAGTAAGGGTATGGCCGACGACGATTATGGCGCCATTAACGTTATATCCGATGAAGAACGTGAAATATTGGGTATTGGTGGCAATAAAAAACCCGAAGAGGATGACGAGAAGCTCTTCGAAACTATTGGTAAGGCTGCTGACAAAATTGGAGAAACTCAAGTAGGTAAGAAAATTGGCACTATTATCACTATAGTTATGCTCGCACTTCTAAGTGGGGGAGCCAATATGTCTATTATCCATGATTATTTTAATGGAGACGATGAAGGCCCACTCGGTGGTTGTATGCAAGGAGATGCTACTAACTATAACCCCGATGCTACTTTCGATGATGGAAGCTGTAATTTTTTAATTATAGTATATGGGTGTACTGACCCGGAAGCGGAGAATTTTCAACCCAATGCAACCCACGATGATGGGAGATGTATAGTTATAAATGACAACCCAGATGGCAACGGTACTAACGAGACTGCATCTATTTACGGTTGTATGGATATGGAAGCTAATAACTATGACGATAAAGCTACTGAAGACGATGGTTCATGTGATTACGAAGATGAATATGAAGAAGAACATGGAAACCACACTTCTGTACACTTTTATCCCGGTTGGTATAACGAAGAGACAGATAATATGTCTGTTTTCTGGGTAGACCCAGATGCAGATGGTATATCCGTTTTAACAGATATAGATACGGACTGTTTTGATTATAGTGCGTCTGTATTAGTTTATGTAGATGTATGGCATGAAGAATCTGGAGATTATAATTGGTCAGATATATATTTAACAGTTAATGGTGAAGATTGGGACTATCACTGGTTTAATTTTACTTTTGAAGAACTTAATGAAACCGAAGGAGAATGGTCCATGTGGGTAGCATTACTTGTATGGGACGAGGAAGATGAGCAATACATATTCCAACAACAGTTTGATATTCCAAAGATAAGAGTAGAGGGAGGTGAATAAATATGAGCAATGATAAAAAAGACGCAGCTAACCCTGATGGGAACTTTTCTAATTTTATGATGTTATTAGTGGCAGCACCTGTAGTTATGGCGTGGGTAGGACTATCTGTATTTTTAGTTACCATGGCTTTTAGAGAGCCACACATAGTCGAAGATATAGAATCTTATAAATCAGTTTTATTAATTATAGGCTCCCCCGCATTAGTTATTATCTATAAGGTACTAGAGCTTTGGACAGCTCAGCAGAATAGTCAAATAGAACAGACTAGAAAAGGCACTTTCCGTAATGGGGATGAACCTGATGAGGAAGAATTACTTGAAGCACTCAAGAAAGTCGAGTAGGAGAAAAAGTGAGAGACGCATTATATTGCAAACACTGTGCAAAAAAACTAACTATTCATGATACAGACCGTTGTATGGAATGTTTTTTAAAACAGGACGATGGTAAGATTTACCATGAGGGTTATTGGAATAGGTAACAGAACCCTTTTATAGTAGTATAGTCTTATTTATAAATAGGTGATTACCATGGCATGGTATGAATGTAATTGTAAAAATATATTTGAACACGAACGGGCAAAAGGCATCGCCGCTTGTCCTAAATGTGGTTGGAGAAGGACTAACGATTCATGGACCATCCATGATGAAAAACCTATGATACCAGAGATAGCTAAAAAGCCTGAAGTTAAAAAGGCAGCACCCGCAAAAAAGAAATCTGCGGCTAAAAAAGGGAAAAAGTAAATATGGCAGAAGAAGAAGTAAAAGCTTGTTGTGACTGTTGTTGCACCAAATCAATATTAGACAAAATAGATAAGCAGAATTTTATTAATATGAATTATCAAAACGAGAATGACAATGGATTTAATTCTACCTTGTCTAAGCTAAATGATATACTTGAATTATTACATAAAGAGGAATAATTATGGCACCAAAAGATAAAAAATTAACCTTCTATAATGGAACTGATGGTGAAGTAACGGATACAATGGGACCATTTCAGGTTATAGAGTTCACAAAGGGGTTAAAGGATAAAAGAACCCACACTTCAGCAACTAAAGACGGCATATTAAGTTCTGGAACTAATTAAACATGAACGATTTCGAAGTAAGAGATTTACATATACAAGTCCAAACTTTACAAGAACAAGTAGACGGCTTGGCTTTGACTTTAGAGTTTATACAAGAAATATTAGATGTTGATACAGTCTTAGAAACACTTGACGATAATTTAGTAGAACAAGAAGAGGAATAATGGCTCCTAGAAAGAGAAAGTTGACAAAGAAACAGAAGACCGCTCGTAAAAAACCGGGAGGTTCTAATGTAGGAAAATATAAAGGAGTGAAATCCTTTGCTGGTCCATCGGGAGGTGCTCCAGCAGGTAGTTTTCCAATCAACACTCTTAAAAGAGCTAAGTCAGCTTTAAAGTTGGCTCATAATGCACCCCGTCCTGCGGGTATTCGGGCGGCGGTTTACAAGAAATACCCTCAATTGAAACCGAAGACGAAGAAAAAAACTACGAAAAGAAAAAAGAAGTGACACATGGAAGACAAAGTACGTGAATATGAAGAAAAACTACGCATTCGTGTAGGAGAAGGAGAATATGAACGACACAAAGAACTTGTTATATTATTATCACGTAATCTTGCAATTGAAGACGTGCTTTGGGAAGAAGTTACTATACATATTCGGGATGTTGACTTACGAACAGAGTTATTGCGACAAAGGAATTCTATTGTTAGGGATATTCATACTGAGTTTCGTGCTCTTAATATTGAGATTCCTTCTGTAGTAGAATCTAAGTCGGAAGCTTTTATGGATTTATTAGGAGATATGGATGACGATACCAGTAAAGGACGGAACGAAGAATCTGAAATCAGCATTGACGGGTCGTAACGCCTTTGATGCTAAAGAACTCGAACTTTTTTTTGAAAAGATAAGATGTGATGAAGATAAAATGAGAGACGTTGTTCGTGCGTTTTGCTCAACTTATCTATTAGATAAGCAACGTAGACCTTTAAAATTGAGGCCTCTACAATTAGAAATTATTGTAAAGACACTGACTCACCCAAAGGGTAATCCCAAGATTCATCGTAAATTAGCCATTTTAGCCCCTCGTGGGAGTGGTAAATCATGGGCTTTATCAGTAGCAGCAGTCATTTTTATGTTTTTCAAGAGATTTAGAGATTTAGTTTATGTTTTAGCACCTACCGAAGACCAGTGTGCTCTTATCTTTAACTATGTATATAGACATTTTCAAGATAATCAATTCTTAGATAGCTTAGTAGAGAATTATAAGCTACATAATAAGCCACACATTAAATTAAGAGGAGGTACTCTATTAAGAAGAGCTCCCATTTCCCCAACTAATCAAGGACAGGCTATTAGAGGACAGCATCCAACCCTCCTTATCGTCGATGAAAGTCCTTTAATTGACGATTCACTCTTTATTGACAATGTGGAACCAGCAATAGTTTCAAATAAGGCTCCATTCATTAATTTAGGGACGCCAAAAAACAAAGATAACCACATGTATCGATATTTATTTGATGAAAGGTACGAATCTACGTTTGAAAGGCTACATTATACATGGAAAGACGCAATAGTAGCGGGAGAAGCATATTCACCACCTTATACTGAAGAAGAAATGTTAGATAAAATGGTAGAATGGGGAGAAGAATCTATCCATTGGAGAACAGAATACGAATGTCAGTTCGTGGAGAGTATTTCGAATGTTTTTAATGCTGAATACATAAGAGCGTGTTTCGATGACTACCAACTATTCACCGCCGGAGAGTATGAGCCCAGAGGAAAAGATGGTCCTACTTGTATTGTGGGTGTTGACATTGGTAAATCTGTTAATAGCACTGTTATTAGCGTATGGTGGCTGGAAAAATCTGATACAGGAAATCTTGCACGTCTTGTTTATCTGGAAGAAATTAGTCCTAAGACCGGTGGCCACGATATTCCTTACCAGCGTAGACGTATTCTTGATGTATCTAGATTATTTAATGCTCATCGTCTTATCATTGACGCTACGGGAATTGGTGGAGCGTTTGAGAGCGACTTAAGGGGAGATTGTATTATAGATGATATACATTTAATTCCATTTGTATTTACAGGTGGGCCTAAAGGGACTAAAGGAAAGATTTATAGAGATTATGTTTCATTTATACAACAAGGCATGATTAAAGTACCTAATCCAGACTTGGCTGAACCTAATCAAGCTAAGATACTATGGAAATGGTATAGAGAACATTTAGATTTAGAATATGTAATGGATTCGTCCCAAAAAACAGAGAAGATTTCACCACCGAACGGTAAGCATGATGATTATTGCGATAGTTCAGTGCTTGGAATTTATGCTACTTTATCGATGTTACCTGTTACTTCAACGTTTAGCAGTGCATTAATCAACACTCCCTCGAATACTAGAGGAAGATATACACAAGGGCCTCTTTTAACTAGGGGGAGCAGGGCACCCCGTATTAATAAAAACATCCCTTCTGGATTATAACCAAACCATTATATAGAACCAAATCGTATATAAAAGGTGATGGCCATGGCATTAGCAGACAGTATCCGGAGATTTTTTGCTACCAAAGGGACTAACCCCCCCTTTAAGAAAGACGAACCCCGCAGTTTTGGGGAAGGAGTTATCAGAAGATTGCAACTTAATAAAAAGGGTATGTATTCCAAAATGACGGGACAATATGAACCTCAGATTGGTAATTATAGAAAATATATGGATGTGTATTTGTCCGACCCCTTAGTGAGGACATTGATTGATTTGCCATGTTTATACGCTGTCAAAGACGGATATGAAATTGTTACAGAAGATAAAGAAAAGAGAGAAGAACTACAAAAATTATTTGATGGTATTAACATCGAAATGATAATTTATAGTTGGTTAAGGAATGCTCGTATTTTTGGAACCGGATATCTCGAATGGACAGATGACAATTTAGTTTTACGGTCATCTCAAAATATGTATGTACAACGAGATGAAAATGGTCAGATAATGTACTACTACCAAAAAGTAGGTCAGGAGGATGAAGATGTCCGATTTGAAGAAGATGAGATTATCGAACTTAAAAATAACCCATTTGATGATTATGCGTATGGTCTTAGCGATATTCATACCGTTTTGTATTTGGTGGACCTCAAGGATTACGCTGAACGAGATGTTGGTGCTGCTCTTAATAAGTATGCTAACAGCCGTTATGATGTTAGTTGTGGTTTACCCGATATGCCGTATGGTCCAGATAAGATTAACGAAATTGTAGATGCATTCAATTCGTTAGAGCCAGGAGAAGATATTATTCACGGGAATGATATAGAAATTAAAGAGATGCAAGGTACGCAACGTGCTTTTGAGTATGGAAAATACACTGATGACATAGTTCAAAAGATTCACATGGCCCTTAAAGTACCTATGAGTATGTGGTCTAATCCGGAAGATGCACGACCCATATTTGAACCTTATGTAAAATATTTACAAAAAGCTGTTGAAGCTTCACTTAATGCGCAATTAATGCCTCAATTAGGTGATGATGTTTCCTTTGTCTTCCGTCACATGAATGTAGACGATTCCTTTACCAAAGCAAAAACTGATATGATTTATCTAGCTGAAGGAGTTCTAGCTCCACAGGAAGTTAGAGCTGAGAGAGGATTGGACCCAGAAGGAGTAGTAGAACTACTTGAAACAGAGAAAGATGTAAATATTTCTGGTGGTAGGGACCAAGACAAGAAAGAGGAAACTCGTCGCACAGAAAATAGAGGTACAACAAAGAAAGGCGATGTTCGTAAAACAGCTCGTAAAGCCTATGAACCTAGTGCGAATACAACAGGAGGTCGTAAATAATGAACGATTATAATCAGTGTGTAAGAACCGTTAGTACTCACCTTACGAAAAAGGGTGTAAAGAATGTTGAGCATACCGCTCAGAATATGTGCTCTATGTGGGCAGATGAAAATGGCATCGAAAGAAAGTTTTCTGTTAATGATGCTGTGAAACAAGGAGAAGTAAAACGTAGGTTTGCTTCCGCTAACGAGTTTATGGAATACTTTAATAAGGACGAAAGTGTATGGGAATTTCCTGTAAGAGCTATCACTTCTGGTCCTCATGAATACACAGATGACGCTGGAGACCAAAAGGTTTATATAGAATCCAGCATACTTAAGGATAATATGGAAGCTTTTAAGGAGCTCCCTATTTATTATACTCATCAAAGGACGCCCGACGATTTAATCGGAACGGCCATCAATCCTGAGATAGAGGAAATGGATAACGGCAAGATTGCTGTTAGAATGTTAGCGAAAATATCAGACGATAGTGAAAGAGCGATTGAAGTGATTAAGAAGATGAAAGAAGGGGATGTGACTAATGTCAGCATTGATTGGTTTTCCAAAGATGTTGATGTTATGGGCGACACGTATGCTACAAGTATACGTCCGGTGGAAATTTCATTTATAGACAATGAAATCGCAACACCAGTTTGTGACGCATGCACGATAGATATGAAATGTGATTCGCACTCCGAAAGAGAATTTGCAGACACACACGATTGTGGCTGTGGAGGAAAAGAAGGAGGGTGTGAATGTGCCCCACACGGGGAAAACAACAACGAGGTTGATACTATGGTTGAACAAGTAGTAACAAAAACAGACGCTGAGACAATAACTGAGCGTGAGTTTGCGTCCTATAAAAAACAACTCGATGAGTTAACTTCTAATTACACAGAACTACAGTCTAAATACGACGATGCCATCAAGGCTATCACGGAATTTGAAACTGCTAACGAGGAGCGTGTGGCTAAGGAGTCACAAGAACGTAAAGCGACCCTTGTCAACAGTATCTTAGACAGAGAAATTCTGGTTAAAGGATTAGAAGAAGATGGTCGTCAAGTACGATTTAACGAACTCGCAGAGTGGGACGAAAACAAATTGAATGGTTTCGAGGAGGCATTAGCATCGATTCCTGAACCAACCGAATCTGAAAAGACTTTCGGTAAGGGAAAGGCACACGAAGCAGATGTCGCTCCACGAGAGGAGCCCGAAGCAGAGAGACTCTTTGCTATGAAAGATGGAAAACTCCATTTTAACAGGGAGGCTCTATAGACTAGAGGTAATAAAATATGGCAACAGAAATTTTAGTAAATGATGGTGGTGCGCCAGCACGTATCCTTCCTTTTACTGCAGGTTCTACAATATCTGCAGGCGATTACTGTGTGCTTACCGCAGCAGATGAACAAGTCGATACAGTCAGTGCAACTGACACACTCGGTTTGGGTGTAGCTCTTACAGCTGCAACATCTGGTAACGTAGCAAGCATTATATCAGGGAAAGGAGTCGTTTTGCGCACTCTAGTAAGCGGTACTGCCGCAACAGCAGGTGTTTTATTAGCCACACAGGCTAATGGATATCTTATCACGACCACATCCGGTGCAAATGCCGTAGCAACTTGTTTAGAAGATGCTTCAGCAACAACTGCATTGATAAAGGTCTTGATGCTCTGAGGTGATTAAATATGGTTACAGCACAACAAGGTTTATTGACAACCGTTAATACGGGGTCATACGCAGCAACAGGCGGTACAGGAGAGAGAGTCTTAATCGATTATAAAGATTCATTAGTCGATTATAATATGACTGACTTACCTGCACTATCACTGTTTTGTGAACCAATGAACACAGATACAGGGGGCGACATTGACCTAACATTCAGTCTTCCATCCATGAAAATGGAAGAGATTGATGAAGGTACAACTCCAAAATACCAACACACGAAACTACGCTCTGAGAGAGTTAGCGTAAAAGAGTGGGGTTTGGCAGTAGGGGTTACCCGTCGCATGATTGAAGACTCAAGATTCAATGAAGTTGAGTTAGCTCTAAATGAAGCAAGGAAGTCTGTAGACAGGCATATTACGAAACACGTCGTTAAGATGGTTTTCGGTATAGCTGATTCAGACTTAGGTACTGGTGTAAACGGTTCAAGTATTACTCAAACCACTCCAGAAGGACCATCAACCAATTCGATTACGGATTTTTCCGCTAACGTTTATGGTGGGTTCATTGCATCTGGTGGAGCAGTAGATACAGGTCGTCTATACGAATACGGCTTGGTTAGTTCTTCCGATACTGTCTTATCACATTACATTAAAGCAACAAGTGCTACCGTTGGTAACATTAATTTAGCTGATGTAACAAATGGTATAGATAAGCTTGGAGAAATGGGATACACAGCAAATAGTTTGATGATATCCCCTAAGGCATACAAAGCATTATTGGACATGGCAGATTTCCAGACAGCAATTGGCGGTGGTACAGGTGACTACCCATACGTTGTTGAAGAGACGGCTCCTTTCAGGACCACTCTAGGAACTGGATTTGTCGGTAATTTATATGGTTTGAGAGTTTTAGTCAATGCATACATACCTTCTAACAGGTTTGGTATCTTTGATTTGAGTCAAAAACCAGCGGCATATGTCGAGCGTAGAGGACTAACTGTGGAAGAAGCTAATCCCGGTTTTGGTATTGTAGGTTCATATCTTTCAATGAGATACGGACTAAAGATAATTAGACCAGAAATCGGCGCTATCTTTTACCACGCTTAGATAGACTGTAAAACGTAGTTTGGGGGACCTATCCAAAACCCCCGCTCTCTTTTATTCTAGCGTGAGCTATAGTGAGGTAAGGAATGCCAGTATCAAGAAAATTCATGGGACACGGAAAGGCCATTATTAATAATATATTAGGGGCCACCACACTTGGTGAATTATCTGATGTTGATATTGATAGTGGCACCATTAATGATTCTCAACTTTTATTTTATGATTCTGGAGATACTAAATGGAAAAACAGCGCAGGACAAGCTGTATATGGCGGAACCATTCTCTATTGGAATGGTAGTAATTGGTTTCCATTAGCACCCGGCATTGCAGGTAAGGTTTTAACTACTCAAGGAAATGGGTCAATTCCTACATGGACAACAAAAACAGATGCTAGTGCTGCAGTAGGCGGTAGCAATGGTATGGTCCAGTTTAATAATAATGATACTGGTTTTGAGGGTACAGGTTCTTTATTTTGGGATACAGGTAGTTCACAATTAATTGTTAGTGGTGCAGGAACTTCCCTTGTACTTCGGTCTACTGATACTATGTCTTCAGCAGGAGGACTTGATGTATTTGATTATAATAATGATAGAAAACTCCAGCTTGGTTACAATAATAGAGATAATGAAGGATATATTTATTTTGAAAATGATACTAATCCTGGCTTCCCTCTAAAGATTTATACTAGTGGTACGGAGCGAATGACCATAAAGGGAACGGGTCCCATTTATATGGCAAGTGGATTGCACGTTTCAGGAACACTTACCGCTGGAAAATCAGCTTTAATGTCTACTGATACTATCTGGGGCGCAAAGGGGGATTTAGCTGTTGGTTCTGGAGCAGATGCTGCTAGTAGACTTTACTCGGCTGACCGAGATGATGGAGATATTTTAGTTATAGATACAAGTGAGTCTCTTGGCATGAAATGGCAAGCTAATACTGCTGGAGCAGTAGTTAGTGATAATTATATTCCTGTAACAAGCGGAGGGGCAATAACAGCATATGTTAATTCTCCATTGGCTGTAAAAATACCTTCAGTTGGCACTCCCTTTGCTAGTGGTACAATGTATGCTTCCGCTGTAGCGTCAGGTGCTGCTTATGATTCAAATTATGCTGGTGGTTTAACTTTAGTCGGTCATAGTGATTGGACAACTGTCCCTTTAGCGGTTTATACTAGCGGAGGTACGGGATTAGCTAGATTTGGTGCTTTAACTAATCATAAATTTGATATAGATTTCTATGGAAATAAGAGTGTTGTAAGTAGAATTAGAGTTCAAAATGGCAGAACCTATATAGGTGCTTCAGGTTCTAATAGACTTTTATTATCGGGAGCTTTGGAATTTCCTGGCAGCATAACGACTGCTGCTCCTGCAAATCAGGCTATCTGGGCCTCTGGTTCGAATTTATATTGGAACACAGTTAGGTTAGATACAGGGGCCGTTGGTGACACAACTTCTGGTGCTACTTACGCTATGGCCCATTATATAGGTGCTAAAGGAGTAGGTTCTACTAGTGTATCAGGAAGTCAAGTATGGTCAGTCTCCGGTCAATATATAACTGGTGATACACTTAGACTAACGGGTAAGATAGAGGAAGTTACTGATTCTACAACTTATTTTAATTTTGGTTCTATAAATGCTATAACTGCTGTGGGAGGTGGAGCTACTTCCGCCGAATTCCACGCAGGTGCTGTTGGATTGATTGCTCAATCAGTACCACCTACTCACACTAATTTAGGTGGTCAGGGTGGTATGCTTTGGGTTTCTGGTACTTACTCAGCTCCGGGCGTTATGTCTTATGGTTTACCGTATTGGATAGATACACTAGGTAATGTTTATAATTTAACTGCTACAGGAAGTAGTGGAGGTGGAGGGACTATCACAGGAGGGGGTACAGATAATTATGTAACCCACTGGACAGCCGCTTCTAATATTACTGGTACAAAGGGATTCCAATATGACGATACCACCGTTACTATTAGTGGCTCTACGGATAAACACTTGTATGTTATTAGTGGAGCTTCTAAAACTGTATTTATGGTCTCAGGCAACCAAGTGGGTATTGGAACTATACCAGATGATGCAACACCTTTGCACGTATCTGGTAATGGTACAAACATTATGTGGAATAATGAAACTACTCAACCCGCTTTACATTTATTGAACTCTTCTTCTAATGGAGAAGTATTAAGATTAACAAGTCGTGCAGATAGTCGCACGATGTATTTACAAACAGACCACATCTATACTAATGGTGGTTCTTTGCATCTTGGTAATAGTCAAGATATTTATTTAAGAGGAGGAGATATTGGTGTTAGAACGACCAATCCCGCTAAGAATTTTGATGTGCGTGGTACTTCTTTATTATCAGGTGCTACTAATATAGGTGGAAATTTAGACGTATCTGGTACTTATTATTCTAACGGGCACGCTATGATGTATTATGGTGGTTCAGGAGCGCCACATATGAATTTGTATAGTGGACCTACTTCGTGGCGAGTGATGGCTGAAGATGGTTCTGTCACACTGATGACTCTTCTAGATGGTGGAGGTCACACTGGTTACTTAGGTTTAGGTACAAGTGCGCCTAGTTATAAACTAGATGTACGTGGTGATGTACTTGTATCTGGAGCATTATACCTCGGCATAGATGGGGGTACTAGCCCTGCTACAAAGATAGTCACCGATACATCTTCTAATGGAATAGTGGTGAGTGATAATTCTGGAAATCTTACACAGATTACTGCCAAAGGTCTAATTCTTTCGGAGAATCCTACCTATGATATAACTAATGGTGGTCAAATCTGGATGTTAAATCACGCAAGTGGGACCAACACTCAGACAGGATACTTAGCTTTTCAAGCTATAGATAATGCATCTAACAATCAACTTTATTCTGAAATATCAGGAGCCATTTCAAACGACGCTACTACCGCCGAGAGTGGATTTATGGACTTCAATATATATCATACTGGTTCTAATGAAACTGTGATGAGAATGGTATCGGGTAGTGTAGGCATAGGCACAACTACACCCACTCAGACATTAGATGTATCGGGAAATATTCGAGCACACGATATGATTGTGGGTGTTAGCGGGTCAGATAATTATGGTAGATTATCAATATCTGGAAATGCTCTCGGTGGTTATATAGAAAAATTTGGCCCAAACACTGATTTTGCAATGGGTATTTATGCTGGAGGTGGTCAACGGGGTATTCTTTTAGATGCCACTAACAATTTTTTAAGTGCGGGAACTCGATGGTATGTCCAATCTCCTTTCAGAATATCTGGTACAAATCAACTAGAATTAACAGACGATGAACATTTAATCTATACTAGTAGTGGAGACCTTGTTATAAAAACTCAAACTACAGCTGGTCAAGGTATAATAACAGATTCTATTGGAGATACTACTTTTAAGAGTGATGGTACATCTCTTATGACTCTCTTATCTGGCGGTAATGTAGGCATAGGCACAATTGCACCTACTGAAAAATTAGATGTGCGTGGAGATGTGTTCTTATCAGGGACTGCTCATGTGACATCTAATATAGATGTAGGAAATAGAGTAAGATTTGCCTCAAGTACAGGTTATATGCTAGATTTCAGTAATACAAGTACTGGACTTACTATGGCTGGTTACCCGAATTTCCGACAAGCTTATAGCGGAAATGCAGCAGGAAATGGTGATAGTTTAGGAAGTATTGCTTATCCTTGGAATGAGTTACATGTTGATGCTATCGTTATGAATGCCGGTCCCGGCGCTTACACTGCACAATATAAATCTTATATTGAATTAAGCGGAGCTAGAACGACAAATCCTGGCGGAAACAGGATGTGGAATAGTGGTTCTACTTTAATGTGGGGTGGCTTAGAAGTTTACACTAATGCACCCGGCACCAGCGAAATATCTGGAGACGGGGCTGCAAATTATATTTCTTACTTTACTGCGGCTTCTAACATTACAGGAACAAAAGGCTTTCAATATGATGGCACAACCCTTTCTGTTAGTGGCGGAGGAAGTACTCGTGAAGTAATGATTAAACCTACTAATTCCGTTCCGGGTAATGACACTTATTCATCACTTTTCGGTTCTGCAGGTCTAATGTTAGGAACTACAGGAGATTCTTATGTAGACGTTTGGAGTACAGCAGGTAGATATACTAGATTTAGACACGCCGCAAGTAGTACTACCAATGGAGCAATGACTTATGTGACAGGGGCAGTCGCTGACACTGAGTTCTTTAGAATTAAACCAACTGGTAATCATTATGACAAAGATGCATATTTGTATGCAAATCATCACGTTACTTTAGCTGCTGGGGAAGATGTCAAACTGGATGCTAATGAAGGTATGACTTTTTGGTATGATACGGAATTTAATATATATAATGACCAAGGCACCGCCGCACAGGTTACATTTAGAGAGGGTACACACGCAGCTATGGAATTTGAGGCTGATGGTGATATTCAATTTAAAGACAATACTACCGATTTGATGATAATAACTTCTGGTGGTAATGTAGGTCTAGGTACAACTAATCCTTCCTATCCTCTCCAGATAAATAAGTCATCAGGACATCTTGCATTCTTTGATGGAGATAGCTCAGCGACTATCGCTTCAGATACTACTAATAACAATATATTAAGATTAAAGAATAGTAACACTACCGCAGGTGCTACATCTTTATTAGCTTTTAGTTCCCCTAATGGATATCAAAATGCTATTTTCGGAACAGAAACCTATGGAGGTGCTGATGGTTCTAATACTTATAGTAATTTAGTATGGGGATTAAAAGCTTCAGGCTCGTCTGCTCCTGTCCGAATGATGACACTGACAGGGCGGGGTGGTGTTGGAAAATTAGGTATAGGAACATCTTCACCTGAAGCTTTACTGCACGTTGAAGGAACTGATGATTTCCCTATTGCCATTTATTCAGGTACGGCAGATACAAGTTACCATTATAAGACAGCAGGTAGTGGAGATATATCTTTTCAATATCACGTTGATGCTGGGAGAGTTGCTGATATAGCACTCATAAGTAATGCTGGTGGCGAGAAGACCACAATCAGACAAAAAGTAATTGACGCTAATAATTCTTATATGTTATTTCGTACTAATGATGGTGGTAGCCTTACTAACACAATGATATTATCTGGTGCTAATGTAGGCATAGGCACAACTTCACCACGCGATTATTTAGAAATAAATTCTTCTGCTGATGATGACCCTGCTTTTAGATTAACTAATTCGAGAGCTGGAACTAGTGGTAGTTTACAGATACAACATCGAGGAAGTAGTATCAATTTTAAGTCAGAAGAAGATATACCTATGCGATTTTCGATGTCTAATACAGAAGTAATGCGTACTAATGCAGATGATACTTTATCTATAGGTAATACGTCTACAATAGCTAGTGGAAAATTAACAGTTTTAGATGCTACTAACCCACAATTAACACTTGCTTACGATGGTTCTAATTATAATACTTTTAAAACAAATATAAGCGGAAATCTAATTATTAAACCCACTGGTGATTCTATTTGGATTGGGGCAGACCCCTCTGCTACTATTAGTAGTAGCGCTCAATCTAATACATCTGTTGGGGCACAATCATTACAAAGTATAACATCTGGTTCATATAACACTGCTGTTGGATATCAATCACAGAAAGATGTAACTATCGGATACCAAAATACATCAATTGGTGATTCTTCGCTAGAAAACGTTACAAGTGGATATAGAAATATAGGAGTGGGATATCAGGCAGGGGTACTTCTGACTGCTGGAATAGCCAACACAATTATGGGTTGGTATGCAGGACGCACTATGGGTTCTAGTAATTATAATACGTTAATAGGATATGGTAGTGGTAGAAATATTACTCAAACAGGAAGTTCTTATAACACAGCTTTAGGCACACAGCCTATGTATTACATAGTATCAGGTACCAATAATGTAGCATTGGGAAGTCAGACACTTAGAGGTATATCTGGTATCACCTCTGGTAATAGTAAAAATGTTGCTGTAGGTGATTATGCTTTGTATGCAGCTTCTGGATGTAATTATAATGTAGCTGTAGGGTATTATAGTGGTAAAGAAATAACCGATGGGCAGCAAAACGTAATGGTAGGATATTATGCGGGTTCAAATACGACCACTGCTGATTATAATACATATATTGGTAACTATGCAGGAATAACTGGAAGTACTGCTAAAGGAGGTACAGCTGTAGGTAATGAAGCTTTAAGATTAAATGAAACTGGAGATTATAATACAGCTATAGGGTATCAAGCTTTGTATTATACTTCAGGTGGTTCCAATACAGCTCTGGGACGTCAGGCAGGAAAG
>Ga0208790_1000568_pt1 | contig 17637 bp, 14 predicted proteins | sample 10_taG_FD_184083 | JGI IMG/M metagenome (GOLD analysis project Ga0208790, IMG submission 184083) | Marine viral communities from the Subarctic Pacific Ocean - 10_ETSP_OMZ_AT15264 metaG (SPAdes) (version 2) | ecosystem: Environmental > Aquatic > Marine > Oceanic | place: Pacific Ocean | collected... | reverse complement strand
CCGATGAGGTGGGAAAAATAACCTGTCTCCCATAAAATGAGTTGGCTGCGTTATAGGTAATGGAGTTGGCATCGCTGGATGAGTATTCGGCAGAGGCCAAATAGGTGGTGCCTGACTTCTTGTATATTCCAGAAGACATCACGGTATTAGAAGGCCCATACGCTCCAACATAACAAGCCTGCTTGTTGCCGTCGGTGGGGTTATTTGTTCCAAACTTGTAATGAACCTCAACACCCATAAACTCTCCGTCAGCCCAATCAACATCAGCACCAGTATCAGGGTTGATGATATTCCACAGAGCAATATAACAAGTCTGAACCGTGGGTGTGCCTGCCGAAGAGGCGCTGCCGACAAAGACTATCTCGCTTCCTGTATCGGTAATAGAACTTTTGAGAGCGGTCTGCCCCGTCTCACTTGCTATTTCGCTGGCAAGCAAATGCTTCCAGGAGGTATTGACGGGGGTTACACTATACGGAGCAACCACATCGCCCACACCGATCGGGACGATAGACATTACTGAACCTCATCTTCGTATGAATAGAGGTCCGCACTTGCGACGGTCACCGTTCCAGCATCAGTCTTGGTCATGAGATACCAAGTCTCCGCTGCCGCCCCTGTCGAAGCCCACGGTATATCAATGGAGTAACCCACCATACCATCGCCGGCAGTTGTGACACCAGTGGAAATGGTCGCCTGTGTGTCTGGGAAGATACACTCGTCGCCACCACTATCGATGGTCACACGCATTGTTATTTTAGTTGCGGAACTTACGCTCGTCAACAGGACACGCAGGAAGACCGGCGTAATCGTTGCGACACCACTCGCGGACTTGATCGCCAGCGTGCAAGCCTTCGCAGCATCATAAGAGGTTCCAACACTCGTGGCTGCGGTGCAGGTGAAACTGCTTTTTTTGATATCTCTCTTAGGTGTAACGATAGGCATTACTCATCTCCTTTTAGCGCTTCGGCTATTTCGCCTGGGCTTGTGCCGATCTCGACATCACCAGTGGTCCAATCATAGGAACACTCCCCAAACATAGTTCCTAATACCACAGCCGACCCAACGATCGCGATAGAAATATGGAACCGTTCTATCTGCTCTTTTATCCAAACCATAATAACTTTCTCCTACTAATAAATGTTTTGTCTATTCTGACTGGTTCTCTAAATGTTCTTCAATTTTTCGTAGGTCACCCAGCATAAAATCAATATTAGCCTCTATGCGGATCAACCTATCATTTGTTTCTCTAAATTGGCTGTCGTCAAACGCTTGCTGTTCCACCACCTCGGCCGCATTTGCCTCGATGGCTTGCAGACGAAATGAAGTCGTATAATAGAAGCTTGCTCCTGCTATCAAAAAGCCGCTGACGATTGACACATCCTTCAACGTAAACGTTCCCATTGTAAAATTCATCTTCTAACTCCCAATTCATCTTTGATGTTTCGTAATATTCTCTTCTCCTGTTCCTTTTGACTGGGAAGCTGTTCTGTATGGAGCGCTCCCACATCAAAGGGAAACCCTCTTACCTTCGGTTGTTCCAAACCTTCTATCTGGAATTGAGGAACAAGAATGTTCGAAGCCTCTTTGGTTGTTCTCTCAAAGCCTGACGCCTTGAATGTCTGCTGCCATCTGTTGAAACTGCTTCTCGCTTTCCCGTTGTCCGGGTTGATCTGCCATTCATAGCCCATATAGCTTCCTCGTCCTCGTCTTGGTGCTCTTGCCACCACATCAAAGTAGGCTTTGAAAGTATCCCAGTTGTTTGTGGCGACGAGGAAGTTGATGTAGGCTGGATCGATATAGGCACTTGAGTAATCCGAATCAACCACCATGTCACCCCAAGAAAACTCCACGCCAGCCATACCAAGTCCAAGCTCCACCCATGGCCCTAACTTCTCTCCTGCGGTCATCAAAGCAGTCCGAGGGGCGGTGCCCTGTGGGATGGTGAGGAAGCCCTCTGTGGCCCACACAAGGTCCGCAAACGCACCGATTACAGGAACGTCTGGTCCGTAGAGAGCAAACCTTTCCATCGTATCCGGGTCATTCCGTATACCGAGGAACACTTTTGAATTTTTATATCTTGAAATGAAGGGCATGTTTTCGTCCTCGTCCCCGTAGGGGTAGCCCCTTGCTAACTTATACTGCTGCAATAGCCTGGTCGGGTTGTTGACTAAGTTGCTGAACGCTGTTCTCCACGCCTGAGACTGGAAGGTATAAATCCATATCCCCTTCATTACATATTCTTTTTCGATTGGGGTTAGGTTGGCATAGTCAAACATAGATTGTCTCGCCAGATCTATTGCTTGTTCTTCGGATACGCCTCTCTTGAGCGCGTCGTTCAGAACGCCCACACGGAAATAAGAGTCACACGCATTCGCAAAGTCTCCCCATACGGTTCGGCCCCCACCCAACTGACCCCTGAGCGCTCTTACGAAAGCTTGTGCCGGAACTGGAACCTTGCCTGTGGTGTCCCTCATGTTCTCGTCGGTCCACTTTACAAGCTCTCTAAAGATCTGGGTTCGAACTTCGGCACTCGCTTGCGACTGGTTGATCCCGGAACGAGCCACGATATCCGCGACGTCGCCAACTGTGTAGGTTTTCAGAGGGTTCATTTTTGATGTGGGAATCAACACCTGATTCGGGTCACCTAACTTTGGGAGACCAGGAAGATCACGAGAGTATAGCTCCCGCAGAACCTTGGTGCTGCCCCACCTGGGCCACATAGCCTTGGCACCCTGCATAGCGCCCAGAGTTGACAAGATAATGGCCGGCGCACTAAGAATATTGACTAAGTGATACTTCGGGTTGGGAACTATATTTCCTGCTAACACTCCACTCTTTGATAAATTGCGAAGACGGCTGGGCAGGCTGGCCGCATCGACCGCCGGTATCCCCAGAGTGTCTGTGATAAAGCGCCTGGCAGCAACAGAACCAGCATCATCACCCGAAGCTTTCAAAACTATTTCCGCATTCGCAACAGCCCTCTTGAGGGTCTGGGCATCCGTCACGTCCCAGGTCTCAAATAAGAGACGCGCCTCTCCGGGATGGGTCATGGTTACGTCCTCATTTAGACGAACGTATTGGTTATTTAGATGTGTATTCTGTAATACCTGATTGACATCCGATCTCAACTGGGATGGAGTATCAAAGGCGTATAGTGGCAAATCATCATAAGCAGTTAGCTCAGAAGATATATTTCCTAAATGGGGCTCCGCTTCCTCGCCTGCTTCGAGGCGCTTTATTGCTGCTTCAACTCGCACACCAAGCACATCCAAATACCCTTGGATCTTGTCAGCCGGGACATTCTTGGTAACGGAATCCAGATATGTTACTTCAAAGATTTTATTTGTTATCGGGTTCTCAGCCCATTCTTTGGTTAGTAATTCGACAAGGAAAGTCTCCCACTCTCCTTCTGTAATCCTCACCGCCGGATGGGCACCGTCGCCAAAAGCGCGAGGCTCTGCATCCTTCAACTCCTGAAACGTTTTCTCCCCAAAACCCTGGTCAATAACCAGTTCCTCGACATATGCTTTGACGTGGTGGGGACTGCCACCATTCGCAGCCTCAACACGATCTCTGAATGCTGCCCTAACAAGCGTGGCAATATCAGGGGTTTTTCCTTCCATCCGGAAGAAGACATTGCCGACCGTCTTTTGTATCAATCTTGGGGCATCTTCGCGTGTCGACACCCACAAGGGCAGGTTCGGATATACAGCTCCACCCTCCCGTCGAGAAGCTTCCAAAACGTTTTCTACGGTGCGGTCGATGTCTGCCCAAAGGTGGCGGGGGTCATCGGTGGCGTGAGTAAGACCCCTATAGAAGTCCTTTCCTTCAAAGAACTCTGGGTATCGCCGAGTTATTTCCTCACTGAATTCTCTAATGGCCTTTGTCCTAAGACCAGCAAAATAAAGTCTTCCAACGTTTTCACCGGAACTCTCCGGTTTCCATCGCCACACAATCTCATGCGCCCCCCGGACAGGCTTAGGCGTGATATCGGCTAATGAACGACCACCCAGAAGAACACCGACACCATCCAAAAACTCAAAATACTCTGGACTAAATGTCAAGAACTCATCATTGACTATCTTTTGTAGTTTCGAGAGCGGTGAGTTGGGATCCTTCAGTGCTTCGTCAATTCCCTTGGAGATGGCCTGCTGGTCCGTTGAGCCTAATAGTTTATTGCCATAACGCGTCGACCACAAGATTCCAATATCGTCTGTCGAACCGAAGGCTGTCTTCACCAGTTCGTTGAAGTGTTGAAGGGGGGTGCCAAAAACCTCGGAGTTGACTTCACCGAACGCAAGGATGTTCTTATACTTTGGAACATCTTCTACTGGGATCCCATGTTTGTCTGCGTATTTCGTTGGGTCTCTTTCTATGTCTTGTGCTCGTCGTGACAGGTTGAGGGCCGCTTCTTCATCCATGTTGCCCAGTCGATCCCGAAGCCTTTTGAATGCGAGCTTATAGGCTGGGCCTTTGCCAACTCCACCAACCTTGCCTCCTTTGGCAATCCAGGGGGAAACTGGAACTCCCGTTGGGAAAGCATACACCATGGCCGCTTCAAATAGTTTTACTGGGTAAGACTTTTTGAGTTCCGGGGGGGTCATCAGATCGTTGATATCAACAATGTTTCTGGCTGCTGTTATTTGCTGCGTGCGACTTGGCCGAGCAGCTCCCGAACCTGCCGCGTCCCCCACTCCAATTGGTTTTGGTGGGGCTGTCAGTGTCTTAGCACTCCCAGCATGTATCTTTTCTAAGTCGGCTATACCGAGTATTCTGTTTGGCGCAAGCTCAAATGCTACTGCTTCGACTACTAAGTCGGCTATATCCCTTGATATCCGGCTAACATTACCAGCATCGGTTGCCTCGGCAAACTCTTTGCCCAACGCGTTGAAGGTCGTCTTCATCGCGTCGTAGTCGACGTCGCTCCGTCCCATGATGTTCGTGCCGATGCCGAGGAGCACCTCGTCGAGCAGATCATCTACTTCAGCTTTCAACCCGGGTCTTGGTGCCTCTCCCGGGCCAACGTCGGCCTTCTCTCGCGCTAACCGAGCAAGCTCAGCAAGCGCTTCACCCATGGGCTTTCCACTCTCAAGCTTGAAATCTTTGGCACGTCGAAGAATATCTTTTACAATGCCAGCCGGAACTGCCAGCCTTGGCGTAAGCAAGGTAAGTTCGCGAGGAAGAAACCACCCTTCTTTTCCAACACGCGCCCTTCCGGTTTCCATCGCCTTCTGTGCTTGTCTCTTTGCTAACTCAATTGAGATTTGCTCTTCTAAGAATCTCTGATATATCGGGGCCACTTCATCGAGGGGTGGGCCGTGGTGGATGGCAAACTCCTCCGGGGAGCGTATGCTGACCGTCCCGTCTGCTTGAACAACAGCCTTCTCCGCTTCCTGGAGCCACGAGATGACTGTCTCTGTTAGAGAGCCGCCTTTCTCACGCGTGTCAACTCTCGGACGCGCGTCCTCTAAAATGTCCTGCTCGCGTGTGAGATATCTTTGCCCCCTCTTCGCAGCATCACGGACAATCTCCTGGAGGTCGGATGAATTGACGCGTGTTAGCGGGGGGCTGTGGCTGGTGTCCACCTCGTGCCTAAGCCCAGCTTCTTCGAAGATCTTGACGTCATCTGGGGAAAGGTCACGGTTATCCATAGCCCTCTTCACAGCACCCTTGGCTGTTTCATTCAGCGCCGCACTCTCAACCAGATCCAAACGAAGGTCGTGAGGGTTCATCCCTAAGTCATCAGCAAGGTCTTGTCGCCCCAGAAACCTCCCTAAGAAGGGTGCCTCGTGTGTAGCACTTTTGGCCTTCACCTTCCTCGCAAGTTTGCCGGTCGCCGAGGCCGTGCGCTTAGCAGCCCAACCGAGATACATGTCAAACGGCAGAGCAAAGGACGCAGCGAGCCCTACCCACCAGAGCCCATCACCGACGTTCTTGGCAAACTCCGGGTCTTCTGCGAGGTCCTTGATGAATGTGTCATCAGGCCCAGTCAGCCCCGTCTGACCAGACGTCTCAACAAAAGCTTGTGCTGCTTGTTGCAGACGTGTTGCCGGAAGTTCTCCAAGGTCACTGGCTAACTCTTCTATGCCGTATCCCATTTGCTGGTTCTTAGCCCAACGATCCCAAAATGTTTTTGTTCCGACAACATCACCACCACCAATACCTTCTAATACTTCCTGCCCTATTGCTGTGGCTCCACTCTCAAAGATTAGGAAATCTCTTAGAAGCGGGCCATACGTTTCTTCAACTACGGCTGGACTCCATTCGCGGAGGCCAAGATCATTTGGGTCTCCCATCATGGTCTGTTCGCTGCCCAATATCTCTGTGCCAAGAATGTGGAGCCCAGTCATAACCCTGCCCTGGTCATCACGGATTAGCCATTGGCCTCTCTTGCCGGCTGACTTTATGACTTCATCTTCAAAAATCTTATAACCTTCTGAGGTGGTGGCCTGGTCATAAGTCTCACTTGGAGTATTTGGGTTTTCCTCCAGCTCGTTCAAGTATGTTTGATAGAGACCGGGAATTATTTTATTTCGAAAGTTCTGCTCTGCTGCTCGTGTCTCCTGCTCCGTAAGGATTTTCTTTGGCATCATCGCACGAAGGACCTGCTCTGGTCCGTGCGGAGCCCAGCTAATCGCTGTCTCTACTGCCGCTGGGAGAGGCACGGCTCGCTCACCGGTTACTAATCGGTCTGCTTCACCGGCCTCTTGTGCCGTCACCACAGCCTCTTGTATGGCTTCCTGATCTTCGGGGCCTGGTTCTAAGCGCTGTGTCTCTTTGATTCGCTCAACATACTCGCTCTGAACCCTTGGGATCTCTACCTCTAAAGGCAGTGCTTCGGCCTCTTCGGTTGCGGAAAGTATAGGGACTTCTTGCGGACGGGGCATTACGATTCCTTATGAATAGTGTTTGGCGTTTTCTACTACAAACGTCGCCAGAAGACGCTTGTTCGGATCGTGCTTATCATCGCCTAATATGTCATCAATATTTCTATCCGTCACTCGATCACCCCCGACTCTGCCCAACTCTTCAAACGCCTCACGTTGTGAGGCGGTTAGCGCCTCAACGTTTAGCGCTGCGGTGTAATCGTCGATCAGTGCTCGTTGAACTTTCGGAAGAGCCTTCCCAGGAATGGGTGTGCCTTCGACCCAAGCTTGACCTTGAATATGCGAGTTCGCTGCACCTGCTGCCTGCCTCCCTGTCTGAGCGGCCAGCATCTCGACAGCGTGGCCAGGAAGGACTCTTCGAAGAACGTCCTCTTCCGGAGAATAGGAGGTTTGCTTGTTGGCATCCTCGTCGAGGACCTGTTGAATTTTTTCACGGGTGTCAGCCCCAGGATCAACATATGGACCGGCAGAGCCACCGGGTTGACGCCTTGTGGTCGACCGAGGCTGGCGCGTGCTCAGCTCGCCCTCACGACGCGGGTATCCTGTCCCCCTCTCGGCGAAGCCTTCTATGATGCCTTGTTGCCAACCGAGCCTCTCCTTCTCTGGCAATTGCAACATTTGTGCATACTGCTTCATCAACACCGGCATGATTCGTTGGGTTTTCGGAGACTGAGATAACGCAGTCATATACTCCCTCATTGTCTCAACTGCGGCAGGGTGGAGACCTTCCGACGTAGCTTCAAACAAAGCATCTAAGGTTCTTATCGGTTGCCCGTCATGTTCCAAGCCTTGTGTTCCTTTATCGTATACTAAAAGATCATCTGTGTGTGCATCCCCGATCGCCTGTGCCACTTCTGCCGGCATGACATCTGGTCCCAATCTCAGTGGATCTTCTTCGGCAATTGCCGACACCGCTGCCTGCATCCTTGAATCGCCCGTAAGTCTCTGTTCAGCCATCTTCCTTTCATTCGGCGAGCCCTTCCGCTTGAAGAGGCTGCCGTATATCTGTCGCGCCTCTTGGTAGATATCTTCATAGTCTCTTTTGGCTTTGCCCGAAAGGCCTCTATACTGTCCTCTGGCAGTCGCCAGGTCTGCTTCTGCGAGACCAATGTCGTATAGCTCTCGGGCATACTGCCCTTCAGAAAGCAGCTTGATATCGGCAGGCTCCATACGAAGAACATGTCTATATAGAGCTATAGCATTTTCATCATTGTTCTCGATGCGATCTATAAATTGACTATACGTCTCGTTCTCGTTCTCCTTCAGGTGTTCTTCTTGGAACTGGGGAAGGTATCGTGCGTAATAAGCAGCAGATGCCATCCGTTTATCGATCGTCTTGGTGGCCTTCTCCCAACTTGCTTCGTCCATACCCAAAGCAATAAGTTTTGATTTGCTCGGATTGGCTGCCCATCCAGGTTTGATTTCTTCTTTTATCTCTTCAAAGTCCTGCCTTGCTAAGCGCCTTTGAAGATTCGAATCCTCAACAGCATCCAGTCCAAGCTCAACAAGAACCTCATCTTTTATTGACGCTGCATCAGCGGTGCTGACGCGGGTGAACCCACCCTGTGACAACCGGTTGGTGATAGCGTCTTGTAGATCAGCATCAAGTTTCTCGTTATAGATAGAGTAAGCAACAGACTCATTCCCCAGCGATTCCATAGTGCCCCTATGGACGCCCTCAAAATAGCGCACGGCTGAGTCAACAACCATCTGCCTTTCATCAGCCGGGAGCATAGCCCCAACGATCGTAAGGTTTTTGAGTTCCTTGTATTGTCTGCTCGAAGGATCGGTCGCCCCGGTGAATGCTTGGGTGGCCTTGGTGTCCGCTGCACGATCGTCTTTAGAATACTGCTCTTCAAGCTTGGCCTTTACCTTGTTGACATCTGTGACGGCGGTCATTCTTCCGACAGCTATGTCACCTTTGATCTTCTCAATCGCGACCATCAAGCTTTGATCACCAGCCAAGCCAGACTGCCGTATCTCAGCAAGGTCCATCCTTCGTTGCTTGATAGCCGACTGCTGACGCTGGATATCTTGAACGAGAGCCGTAGCAATACCAGGCTGCAACGTTTCCTGCTGTATCAGATAGTTGAGGATGTTATTGAATTCCGCCTCTTTGAAGGAATACAACATACCCATATCGGCTCTAATCTTCTCTGCGAAAGTCGACATTTTATTCTCCCAGTGCCTTCTCTGACTCCTGCGCGCTATCAGAGATCAACGCATCAATAATGCGTGCGGCCTGTGCTTTACGCATCGTTGGATTGAGCATGCCAATTATACCAACAACATAATCTACTATTGCTGTGGCCTGGCCGGCATCAACATCAGCCGCCTCAACAAGATCCTGTCCCGGTCCCATCACAACCTCCAAGACTCCCAGGTCTTCAGAGTGCAATTCTTTCTTTAGTTTTTCGGTATCCATTAGATTCTCCTAATCATTAGTATATTTGGGCGTCTCGCCACCCATGGAGCCGGGCATTGGGTATACCCATGCGTCCTTCTCTGCGGACCACACCGGGTCGCCGTGAGCACCTTGTGGTTCTGTGAACATAGGATCACCGCCATACTTCATTTCCATCATATATGCAAATGTAGCTACATCCATCGCACTCGATGCTGTCTCTTGAACAGCAGCAACCGACGCCCCTTTCCTTCTTGCTTGATCTGCCGACACCTGAGCTTCAAGGTTTGATAGTTCGACCTTCGCTTCATTTATTTCTGCTTGACGTGTGGCCAAATCAAATCGCCTTATCTCTGAAGAGACCTCACCGCGTCGTCGTTCTGCGGCCTCTTGTCTGGCCAAGTCTTGCTGGATGAGAGCACCACCGGTAATCCCCTGTAAAGCAGCCAATTCATTCTGACGAGAGTAATACTCTCGCTCTGCTCCTTGAACAGAAGCCAAGCCAACGTTAGCCAGGTCTTCTCTCTCTGCCGCATCAAGTCCCCAGTCTCCTTCACGAAATCTCTTTTTCGTTGATTTCCTTAGATCCTCAAGGCGCTGCTTCCGTTCCTTCTCGGATTTCGTCGGTGTCGCCGCGACTATCGATCCGGTAATTCCTGCCGCAGCAGCGACTGCCCCGACGACGGCGATTCCTATTAGTGCTGCCATAATAACGTTTCTCCTAACTTATAAATGTTTTGTCTATCCACGATGCCACCACTCGACTGACATATCAGTTTTCCCGGTAAGCCTGATGTGTGTCCCCTCCAAGGCACCTGCCGCAGATGACTTATGGATCCCCGCTACAACAAACCAAGTATATTCTCCAACATCAGCAGAGTCGATCAACATCTCGCCAAATAGGTGCTGGTCCCTAAACTCAATCCAAGATTGTGTATACGGTGCCCGGCTTCCGGCCTTTCCTTGCGCACGTTCAATTGTGCCATCCGGCTTTCGGACCAGGAGATGAAGGCGCTGGCCGACACCATCCGATCCCTGGCCGAGGAGACCGCTCACCTGCCGGTTCATCATATTATTTGTTATAGTTTTGAAGTGGACAACAACCTGGGAAGGTCTTTCAATATTGACCGTGATCCCACAACCCGGCAAAGAAGCCATCTGTGAATAGTCACCGGAAGCCAAAGTGGCCTCAGCGATAAGATGAAGCATGGTATTAGCTCCACTATTCGATGGTCTTGTGGAAGCTGGCGCTGGGGAGGTCTGTGGATCCCCCGCCGACTTGTCTAATATACTGTCGTCCTCGATGGCATACAGGTTTGCTGTTGGCTTAGCCATCCACTTCAAGCCACCCGATTCAAGCCTTGTTTCTAATACCCTTGAGCCGTGGTTGATAAGCTCCGGACGAGCAATGTTTTCCTCTGTTAGGGTCCTTGCAGCGAAGTCAGACTGAGTAAGCTTGTTGACGTTTAGTTCTGTCCGAAAGTCATTTACACGAGCCTTTACATCTGAAACCTCTACCGGATCGCCCGGCGTTATTGATGGTGGGGTATAAGCCATTAGCTTTTTCCTTTTCGTATGACATACGAATACATAGTAAAATCACTATAGATCTTGATCCCTGGGTATGCCCAGGCAGCGGAGAGGACACCGCTGCCGGCGGCTGGGTTGGCATACAGGCAGAACCTCAACGCTGTCTCATTGCCGGTGATTGGGTAATACATTTGCATTCGAAAGTCCAAGCCCTTCCCCGGACCATAGCTCGTGGCACCATCAAATACCTCCTTCCCTCTCGTCCAAACCTGTCCCACTCCTGAGTTGCCCACCGTGTCGGCGTTATAGGAAAGCCATGGCGTAAAGTAATGAGCGCAATGGTGCTGCCAGTGAGGTTCTTCCCACCCACCGAATGATGTGTTCGGGACAGTGGTATTCTGTTGGAAAGACAGAGAAGCAAAGTAAGCGCTCCACATGGCATCGGTCATCGACCAATACGCGCAGCCACCGCAGGGGTCGACGACGACCGCTCCAGGGGTGTTCGACGACGCCTCTGTCCCGGTCCCGTCGGAGTTCCAGTCACCCCTTCCATAAGTGACCGTATCCAGTCTCCCAACCGCTTCGATAATAATTACATCCCCCGTGCCGAGTAAGTCTTTCTGGTCGGTCCAGTCGATCTCATTCATCAACTCTGTCGCGGACAGAATCCCGCCAACGTAATGTCCTGATTGTCCCTGGTGAATCCAGTCACCGGACAGTGTTGTGCTTTTCCTACCGAAGTAATAGGGGCACCCTGACGCGTCTGTCGTGGCGCTTCCTTCGAGCGTTGCACGGCCCTTATTGACAACATCACAGGTGATACCTTCCTTGGCAACCTGCTCCCCGGTAATACCCTCGATGGTTCCTTGGAGACCATCGAGTTGGAAGGCGGCATCCCACTCATCAGCCTTTATTCTCTTCCCTTTCCCGAAGGGGGTAAATGTTTTGATGGCCATTAGCGAACCCTCACGTTAGCTGTATACAAGAAGTTTTGGATCCTCATACGAAAGTCGGAGCTGACACCAGAATAGACCTCGGACAAGTCGACGAGGGATCCCAACCCATTCGCGCCGGCATATAGATCAACCTGAATATCTCCACCCGGATGATAGAAGCGAAAAGGAATTGTTGCTGCGCCTCGTGTCCCCTTGGAAACCACATCTGTCTCACCCACCTTGGAACCGTTGACATATATGGAAAAATCACAAGTTAGATCGCGGCTATAAATGTTATCGTCATAGCCCATGTCGCCGGCATTGGCTTGCGCGAGTGAGTTCAACCAGTATCGGACCTGGAGGACACCGGAACACATGCCGGCCTTTATGTTGGAATGGTTCCTCGTTGCATACCGATGCTGCCTGACAGCATAGTTCTCCACCGCGACCTCGAAGACACTTGAAGTTTGTGAGGTATCTCCTTCAACTCCGGTGAAGAAATGGTTCCAACTATTCAAAGCAAAGTTACTTGATTCCAAGCCACCTGTTCCACAGGTCGACGTGCCAAGCTCAAGGTTATACTGGTCGATACCGCCGTTAGATACTTGGAAACACTCCCTCGTCTCTTGGTTCAGAGTTTCAACCTGGATATCATTTCCTTCTAAAATCGTATTTGTTGTTGGGTAAAGTTTCATTATAGTCCCATCACGTTTCTTATGAGTTCGGCACCCGATGCCTGTCCTGCTGCGAAGTTCAATTGTTTTATTCCTGCGGCTGTTTCATAGTGGATCTGGAATCCAATCAGCGCGATTGGTTTGTTTCCAGAGAATTTGACTTTATACCACCTGGAACCACCGGCTCCCCGCTCGGTGGAAGTGTTGACAGACGGGGCCTCAACTATCTGAAATGCTCCTTGCGGGCTGTCAATCTTGACCTGGACGATCTCTTTCGTAGAGTATCTGTTGTCGTCCATCGTCTTCACACTATCAGTATAAAACAATCCGTCGAATACCGTGTCAGCAGACCCATATAGTCCTGCGGTTGTTTGCTCGCTATTGTAAGAAGCAAAGTCTGTCACCACCCTGGAGGCCCCCGCCTGGCCGTATAGGATGGGCTTGAAGTCCACACCCACCTCCATCTCACCACCACCAGCGACGTTCTTATAGCATATCAGAGTAACGCCAGTGAGGTGCTTGATTATGTTGGCGTCATCAAAGTTGAGCCAGGTGGTCTCCCATACATAATCTTGTGCTGTTTCACTCAAGGTCCTTGGATCTTGTTCGCTTGCCCCGGAGACATAGCCAGTTCCCTTGGCTCCGCACCATGTCATAATGCCGACGTTCTGGGCTGATTCATCCACGCCATCGACGATGGGAAGGCCAGATAGTTTTGCGTTAGACCCGAAGGTAACCCAGCGCTCGGGGATCTGGGTAAAGCACGCGGCTGGGATATTCATTCTTGTCGACCAAACTTTGGGCTTAGCGTGGAAAACAAAACCTTTCGTCGCATACCTGTCGCCATTTACAGGGGCATGCGCCCAGTATTCTTCGTCCCTCTTGGAGTAGACAGCGAAGACACGACCAAGAGCATTCTCCGATATGTCCTCACACAAATCGTAGATTGGCTCGGACAATTGAATAAGGCCGGTCTGCCCTTCATAATAGCTATTATCCCCACCAGTCTTCAAGGCATAGAACTGCTTGTCCGACCCACAGAAGAGGACCCCTGCACCGGGCACCTCGCATACGCTGTTGGGGGATTGAGTGCCTACGCCTGAGACAATGGGAACTATCTTGAAGGGCAGATCGACGTTATCCGTAGCAACCAAAGCGTCTATTGCTCGTTCTCTAAAAACATAACAAACATTAGACGCTGTGTAAAGTGCGGTGATGGCTCCTCCGTCTCTGTCCCCAATATCAAAATAATTGAAAGCCGGGAATTGTTCCGGGAGGTTGCCTCTGGAATAGTAGAGAACACTGGGGTTCTCAGGCGAACCTGCTGCGATCAGATGGTTTTTGAATGCGGCAAGAAGACTAATGCCGGTTGGAAAGGGGGCAGACTCCGTGACGGAAGGAGCGACAGCACCAAGACCCGAATCAGGGATTAGGTCAAAGAAAACGGTTGAAGAATTATCTGGGAGGTCAGCAAGAAAATAGAGTTGACGACCAGCGCCGGACTGCCCATCGCGCTGGTTCTTGGTCCGGTATAGTCGGCGTTTGACTGTGCCCTTCGGACCCCGAGGAATATCTCTTATTGATAGCCCGTATTTGTATTGGTCGCGTGTTTGGGATCTCTGGAACCCCGTGGGGAAAGCCCAGTTGACCTGATTAGAATAATATGATCTTTGGCTCTCTGCTCCTGTATCCAACACAAAAGACACAGCGTATTCATAACAGTTGTCCGATTGTAGCGAGAACTCCAGGTGGCTTCCAGTCGAGAAGTCCGCGACATACTCCGGAGCAGGTGCCATACCAAGGTTCCCCCGCGAATCAAAGATGTTGATTCCGGAGTTGCCCTGGCGTTTCTTCTTCAGCAAAGTTCCCCTTGTTTGTTTCCCAAACTCAGCAGTCATCAGGTTTGGTGCTGGGTGGGCAAAGGGAGCGGCTGGTCTGCTATGAAAGAATGCCGGGCGTGTGGTGCGGCCACCACGATAAATGAGAGGTGCTGTCTCGCCGTTTACCACAAAGAGAAACTTACCAATTCTACAATATTGTGTTCCAGGATCATTGGCGGCAGGGATAGGTCTGCCGGTTTCCAGCGTCGTTGTCACAGGACCATTGATAACTTTTAGATCCAGCGTGGATCCGTTCAGTTCCTCAAATAGCATCGTATGAACTGAGGACTTGTGGCGTTGATAGGAGTATATACTGTATACAGATTCAGCGGCTGGTTCTCCTGCGACGACACCATCACTATCCGGGGCATACCAAGAGCAGTAAGAACGATCGTTGGCCCAACATAGACGCTGGCTGTCATAGCGAAGGTTCTGAACGTCATCTGCCGCGATAGCATATGGCGCGTGGTTTATTCCCCCAAGATGTTTTATGGTGGCTTCAGACATGGGCTATCCTTTGTAGATGAGTGATCTGTTCACAGGCAGCGTATTGCGCCCCCCTCCCCACTGCATTGATTGGCCCCTCTGAAGCACTGCGTCCCTCTCGGTGGAGTAGCGAGCGTCCAACGCCTTTACTCTATTGAGAAAGCGCTTCTCGGCTGCGAGAGAGGCTCTTAGGTTGTCATACTTGGCATGCACATCCACGAGTGCTCGGTCAATGATCAGGTGATGGAACTCACTGGGAATGAGGGGGGTGTCATAATCATCAAGTAGTTCGTATGGGTTATACAAATATCTTAGATGCCAGAAGGTTAGTTCCACAGGAAGATCTTCTCCGACGACTGTTAGCGACTTATCCACAGCTATGGGTCGTGGATGAAAACGAATCTTCTTGGTGCCAGAGGCTTCGTTGAACCTTCTGTTGTGGTAGTTGCCCTTTTTGATATCCGCGAAAACAGAAGAGGTAAAACCAACAACGCCGGTAGAACTATCAATAACATCATTGAGCGCCCCAATCCTGAAGAAGACATACCGATCTTGGCCTTGTCTCTTGTGGGCATAATAGACATTGAAGCGGAACTTTCTGTATTCATCAGTTGTGCCACCGGTGTCGGCCAGCTCGATGGTGATGGTGTCGTTAGAAGAGGTGGTCACGCCAACCAAGTCAGAGAACCCGGACTCCGATCCGTCGCTTGCTACAACAGTATATGCAAAATAATAGGTGTCGTCAGGCAAACCAGCCGCGCCAGAAGCAGTAGCTCGGAGCGTGTTAGAAATTTCTGGGGCATAAGTTTTGGCATACGGGATATAAAAGTTAGGTCTGGAACCTGTAAGGTCCTGATTCAAATCAACATCAACATCAATTCGTCTGGGAATAGAATGAACCTTTCCTCGACGACGAACGTTGATGGGGAAGTTTGGAAATGAAATGTCCATTATCTCAATCAAGTCGGATGGCAAGTAAGCGAAGCGATGCTTGATTGAAAAAGTTGTGTCTGTCCCAGATGGACCAGCATAGGGACGATCTAATTTGATATCGGTGTTGGAGAGAATATTGACAATCTCATATGCAACGCCGTTCTCGTCGGTAATGAAAGCACCGACAAACTTAGCCGATACATCCGCATCCGAGGTCTGGTAGAAGGCGTTGTTGAAGGAAGCAACATCACTGGCATGGGTCCAAGTGATATAGTTATCTCCGACAGGATCGGCTGCATTCCAAAGGTTGTCGACGGTGAGGTCTTTGAAGATCCTTATGTCGACCTCTTTCTGGTTGAAGAGATACGGACGACGGAGCCAAACCTCCATGTAGGCATCGTTGATAACCGAATCCAAATAACCACCAAGCGCTGCTGATGGCACTGGGGTATAGTCGATTTGATTTTTTATTCTGCCTTTGATTTGTGCTAAGTTCAATTGAGGCTCCTTATATGATAGAAAGGCACCCTCGTCTCACACACAAAAAGACGAGGGTGCCGGCCGGTTTCCTATAGTTTATGAAGTAACATAACGCAAGGTGACGGCTGAACCTGGGCTGGCTACAGATGCCTCTGCCGCCGAGGTCACACACCAGTGTGAGAAGCCCGTGCCAAAAGATAGCCCGTTAGGGAAAACGTATCTCTTGGTCGATGACCCATCACAAATCAGACAAATGTCTGCTGCTGTGGTGCCCCCAGTGGCATTAGTGCTGTCTGCGAACTTCGCATACACAGCACCGCCGTTGGCGGTATTGTCGATCTCGACATAATACAACGTGCCGGTTGTGCCCGTCGTATTATCAGCTGCCGTGGCATTGGCGTTAGTATCCTGCACAATCCGTGCCCCGAGGGGAGTGGCTTGATTGGTTACTGAAATAGCCATTATGCAAAGAGCCCAAGGACCCAGACATCGCAGTTGTTGCCAGAAGCTGCTTCCAACGCTTGCGCGAAGGGAGCCTGCTCATTGGCCGCAGCATATGCGATGGCCCGTCCTGCGGTGCCTCCGGAGTTTAGCGTCTGGCCGACAGTGGATACGGCGTTGGCGACATTGGCACCTTCGACATAACCCTTGACGACAACACGGACAACCTTGCCGGAAGCCGTCGCTGTATCGATGGCAAACCCGATGGGCTGTGCCGTCGCGGCAACGGCGTTGTCAGCCTTGACGACCGTGATGATGCGGTCAGCACCAGTAGCGCTCAAGGCAAAAGCCACGGCATCACCGGCAACAATAGCACCACCGGAAAGGAAAGAAATAACTGTCCTCCGGTCACTCGCTGAAACAGAACTCGTTCCGGTTGAACGGTCCTTGGCTGTAAGAGCCTGAACTGTATTAGACATAGTATATTCTCCTTAGCTTTCTGCGTCTGTGTAGAGGGCGGACGAACCAAGCTGGGTGCCAGTAAGGCCTCCCATCCAGAGAATTCTACCATAGCGACCATCATAGCCACTAATATTCTCAAACCCTGTGAATTCAAAGTCTGCACCCTGATGGACTTTCAAAGTAATTCCATCGAGGTTCAGCATCATGAAGCTGTTCTGCGCTTCACCCGTCGCACCAGTAGCGACCATGTTGCGTTCAGGCATGATGACACCCGAAGAGAACGCAAGGCTCGTGATACCAGAAGCATCAAGGGTCTTCGCGTCGACATAACGCTCGTTGCTGAACAGGGCATTACGGTAAGCCGTATAGCCAGCAGGCGAAGCAAGCGTAAGATGGAAGCGACCACCGTCACCACCAGAAGGCATCAGCGTGGATGCACGGGTTTCAAGGTCGAACATTTCCGCGATGCTGAAGGAACCGGCACCATCGAGATACTGGTTCTGTAGACCACGGACACTGGTTCGT
>Ga0208790_1000566_pt1 | contig 17680 bp, 23 predicted proteins | sample 10_taG_FD_184083 | JGI IMG/M metagenome (GOLD analysis project Ga0208790, IMG submission 184083) | Marine viral communities from the Subarctic Pacific Ocean - 10_ETSP_OMZ_AT15264 metaG (SPAdes) (version 2) | ecosystem: Environmental > Aquatic > Marine > Oceanic | place: Pacific Ocean | collected... | reverse complement strand
AAGCAGTTTGGCCTGGCGTTATCCAAGAAGATTCGATGTGGGCGTACGCTAAAGAGAGTTCTTATAAGCGTGCCCTAAAAAACATTTTAGAGAAGGAAACTCATTACAGAAAAGAAGCTTCAACTCTACAAAACTATATCCTTGAAAACTTTACTGATGATAAAAAGTATGCAGAGTTCGTTGAACATGTTTATGGTGAAAAAGTTAAAAAGTTTGAAACAGCAGACTTACCAAAAATTTCTTTGATAACATCTGTTTATAATGCAGCCGAGTATATCGAAGGGCTGATGGAAGATGTTACGTCACAATCTATATTCGAGGAGAAGTGTGAGTGGATAATTCTAAATGCAAATGCGGAAGGCGACGACGCCGAGGAGGAGGTAATACAGAGGTATATAGAAAAGTATCCTAACAACATTATTTATGAGCGCCTAGAAGAGGACCCCGGTATCTATGAGACATGGAATCTGGCGATTCAGAAAGCAACTGGCGAATATATTACAAATGCTAATTGCGACGATCGAAAACACCCATCTTCTCTTGAGCGCCACGCAAAAGAACTGTTTGCAAGTCCAGAAATAGACTTGGTATATGCAGATTCCCTTATCACAGACAAACCTAACGAAGCGTTTATGAAGAATAGTTCGGACGGCCGGCGCTATAGTTTCCCTGAATTTTCATATGACAACTTAAAGATGGTTAATATGCCTCACAACAATCCGATGTGGCGGCGCTCCATGCATGATAAATATGGTTATTTTGATCGCGAATACCGTTCTGCGGGCGATTGGGAGATGTGGCTCCGTGCAGCAAGTCAAGGAAGTGTTTATAAGAAAATTAATGAACCTTTGGGATTGTATTATTTTAACCCAACGGGCATTTCTACAAATCCGGACAATTTTGGCTGGAAGCGCGAAGAAGAGACTGATATATATGCCAAATATGAGCACATTAATCTATAAATATTAGGAGTACTCTTGGATCTTTGCACCGTCGTAAGCGAGAAATTTATATTTCAAGCTATTAATCTTATACAGAGTTACAAGATTAATTCTTTTGATAACAAAGTATATGTTTATTATTTTAATACACCCCCTGAAAAATTAAAAATTTTAAAAGACCTATCATATGGAGAGAGTGTGGTACTGAAAGAAGTGCCACTCGTATGTGCACACGCTTTGGCGCCACGGGCCTTTTTTTATAAAGCATATGCGATTAATGATTGTTTGATTAACCATTCTACTAATATGATATATTCGGATGCGTCTAATTGTTTTATAAGGCCTACCGACTCTCTAAAAGAGGATCTTGTAGATGACTCTATGTTTATGACTTATCGCAATCATCGTTTATCGAATCAATATTGGACCACTCAAAAATGTTTTGAAAAGATGAATTGCCCGGGCGCAGAGGTGATGCCGCAATATTGGGCCGGGTTTCAAGTTTATCGTCGTACCCCGGACAACATTAAGTTTGTGACCGAGCTTATTGATTATATGAAAGATCCGGACGTAGCGTTGCCGGACACGAAAGTTAAATATCCCGACGGTCTAGACGCCAAATGTAAAGAGCATCGCCAAGATCAATCAGTCTTGTCAATTTTAATACACAAGCATGATCGTCATCAATTTTTTGATCTTCATAAAAATGATAGATATGGAGATTGGCAAACAATTATTAATTTCGACGCCTCTTATATACCAAATTTTAAAAAAACGGTTCTCTCTCCTCGAGAATCAAAATTTGGTGACTATAGATATCTGAGCAAAGATATGAGAGATCTAGTAAAATGAAATTTTTCAATTTAGATTTACATATAGCGGTCATTGCTGATGTTAAAGAAATTTTTAAAAAATTGGGACATCAAGTTACTAGTTGGGATATATCTGGGCATTCTTGGGTGTTTGATAGAGAGAGAACCTCGGTCGACGTAGTTAACGAATGTACGTGGGAAAACCTTGATCGGGAGATGTGTGATAAATTTTTCGAAAGATATAAAGATGAATTGGCAAGTTATGACGCCTTTATTACTACCCACACACCTAGTTTTTCGATGTTATATGAAAAATTTGAAAAACCTATAATATCGATTGCGAGTACCAGGTATGAATTTCCTTTTTCAAACAAGATGATTTTATGGTCCAAATTTAATAAATATTTGCAAGAAAATATAGACAATGGAAGATTGATAGCTGTTTCTAACAATAAATATGATGTTGAATATTGTAAATTATTTACTAACAGAGATTGGGAACATATACCGAGTCTTTGTGAATATACTAAATCTAAGTATAGGGGCATTAAAAATGAATTTCTATACAGTTCTAAATTTAAACCAAGAATTAATATTAAAAGTCCTATAATTGATAAGGACATTGCATTGGGTAGGGGTTATAAGTGGCAAAATATAGCTGATTATAAAGGCGTCGTGCACATTCCTTATAATGCTTCGGTGATGTCGATAACAGAACAATATACTGCTTGTATCCCTCTTTTCATTCCGTCCTGGGAATTTCTAAAAGAACTGAGAGAGAAGTATTATAACGCAGGGGTGCTTTCCGAATTGAGTTGGAACCAAGTCAGGAACCACCAAGGGGGTTATTTTTCAAATTCCACCATTCCAGTAAACACTATAAAAGATCCAAATAATTATTTAAATAATGATATTATGATGGAATGGGTAAAATTATCTGATTTTTATGATGAAGATAGAATGCCACATATTCAATATTTTAATTCATTTGAACACCTAGACGAATTATTAGCCAGCGTTAATCTTGAAAATATATCGAAACAAATGGCTATACAAAACACATTGAGGAAAAAAGAAACATATGAAAAGTGGAATCACATATTGGAGAAATTAGTATGATAAAAATATCTTTTGGGATGATTGTATTTAACGCACAATCTATATTGCCACCCAATATGTTGGGGGCATGTTTAGCGAATGTTTATGATGTTGCACATGAAATATTAATTTCTGAAGGTGCAGTTCGCCCTTATGGGGGAAACAATGGAGACGCCACATGGGCTTCGCGAGATGGAAGTTCTACTGACGGCACTTTAGAGTTTATAAGAAATTTCCCCGACCCAGAAAAGAAAATCAAAATATTCACTAAAGAAGGATATTGGGATGGTAAACTAGAAATGTGCAATGCTTATGCTAGCGCCGCAACCGGTGATTATGTGTGGCAATTAGATTCTGATGAATTTTATAAAAAAAGAGATATGAAAAGAATAATAAATTATTTAAACAATAATCAAGATATAGAGTCGGTTCATTTTTACGCCAATCATTTTTGGGGAGGATGGGACCACTGTTGTGATGAGAATAGTGGAAGAAATTGGGCCAATCAAATTCCATGGATGCGAATATTTAAAAACGAAAAAGGTTCAAGTTGGAAGAGCCATGCGCCCCCCATTTATCAAAATAGTTCTGGCACAGTAATGGGGAGTAAAATTTTAGATAGAGATACCACTTTGGGATTTGGTATTAAGTTATATCATTATGGGTATGTAGTGCGTAGTCAGGTAGAGTTTAAACAACAATATTATAATGGCGGCCGAGACAGCCAGTTAATAAATCTTTGGGATGAGTGGCAAAAAAATAAAGAAACTCCACTTATCAATAACGATATTTCTAGTCCGTTTATTGATAGGCACCCTGATATTATTGTTGATTTAAAGGAAGGAAAAAATGTCTGGTCAGCTTAATAGAGGAAGTTTATTTGGAGAAAAAATATTTCAATATTCTACTAATAAGAATTTTACTAATTTTGTAGAAGTAGGAACTTGGAACGGAGAAGGAAGCACTAAATGTTTTATGGACGCGCTTCTAAAAAGAGCGGATAAGTCGTGCCTCTATTCTTTGGAGGCTAATATAGAATTTTATAAGCAGGCATCAAACTATTGGGCCCCCGTTCTTATGGGACCGGCCCGAGCACATAATAAATTAAATTTATTATATGGAAGAATTATAGAAGTAGAAGATTTGGTTACTATTGGAGAGGTTAAGAAACATTCTATTTTTAATCAGCACCCATGGTTAGAATGGCGAGAGAGAAATGTCAGTGAGTATAAACAATGCACTAATGTATTGGGTGATTTACCCGCGGAGATAGATGTGCTATGTTTAGATGGCGGCCAGTTCTCAACGCAGGCAGAATTTAATACTTTGAAAGATAGAACTAAGGTAGTTATGTTGGACGACACCACAACTTTTAAAACAGAAGGGATAAAGAAGGAAATACTTTCGCAACCTGACATTTGGTCAGTGGTATTAGATAGACCACAGGAAAGACATGGTATCATGATTGCCTGCAAAAGCGAATATTCGCATTTATTATAAACAATGGCAATAAAATTACATTTAGGATGTGGGGCTTAATACATGAAAACAAGTTATAATATAAGTAGAAATGATGACTTTTTAACAATAGATAATCATATTTCTAATCTTAAAGAAGAACTCGTTTTAGCAGGTTGTCAAAAATAGATTATATTAATAAGGCAATAATATGAAACATAACAGAACACTAGTAACAGGCGGCTACGGCATGATTGGGAGTATGATTCCATCAGAGTTTAAGCCAACATCGACAGAGCTAGACCTAATGAAATATGAAGATATCTTACAATATTTGATGTTAAATAAGATTGACTCCATTATACATTGTGCTGCAAAAGTTGGTGGCATCGGAGCGAATATGAACAAGCCCGGTGAGTTTTTTTATGGGAACATCATAATGAATACTAATCTTTTAGAAGCCGCCCGAGTAGCTGGGGTGAAAAAAGTAGTATCTTTTATGTCAACCTGTGTATTTCCTAGCGATGCCGTACACCCACTTAGTCCCGAACAAATAAACAGCGGAGAACCTCATTCATCGAACTATCCATATGCCTATGCTAAGAGAATGGTTGATATTATGGGAAAGGCTTACCGAAAACAATATGGTTCTAACTTTGTGACAGTAATTCCTTGTAACGCATATGGAACCAATGATAATTATAACTTAAATTCTAGTCATGCGATTCCTGCAATTATTCATAAGTGTTATCTTGCTAAAAAAAATGGTACCGATCTTGAACTTTGGGGAACTGGAAAGCCGTATCGTGAATTTATCTACTCTAAAGATCTGGGGTTTTTAGCCAAATGGACGTTGGAGAATTATGACGATGATACGCCTCTGATTTTGTCTGTCGACGAAGAAATAAATATGCATACTGTCGCTGAAGAAATATGTCGACAAATGAACTTTACGGGAAAAATCATATATAACCAACAAATGGAAGGACAACTCAGAAAACCATCAGACAACTCAAAGTTAAGAGAATTACTACCAAATTATGAGTTTACTCCACTTGAACAGGGACTCCGCGAATCGATTGAATGGTTTGAGTCTAACTATGAAATTTGTAGAAAATGAATATAATAAAAAGGATATTTCATGAAATGTAGAATTGCCAACGACGAGCTAGAAGAAGTATTCTCCTTGGGAGAACTTTATGTCTCAGATTTCATTGAAGAAAATCAAGGTCCCCGCGCCGGCAAAGAAGAGATGAAACTTTTGATATCGAAAGAGTCTGGCTTACTACAAATGGAAAAAATAGTTAACCCAGAGTTTATGTATGGAAAATATTGGTATAGGTCAGGCACAAATGCAACTATGAAAAGAGAACTACAAGATGTAGTAGAGTCAGTAGTTGATTCTATTCCACATAATGATGGGGACATATTCTTAGATATTGCCTGCAATGATGGGACTCTATTTAGATTTGTACCGAAAAGTTTTACTACTATTGGCATTGATCCCTGCGATGATACATACGCCAATGAGTCCAGAAAACACGCCGATCAAATCGTTCAGGATTATTTTAGTGCTGAAGCTTACTGGAAGGTTGCTAACAAAAAAGCAAAATTTATTACTACAATCGCGATGTTCTATGATTTGGATGATCCAATTTCTTTTCTCAAAGAAGTCGATGAAGTAATGGATGATGAAGGTCTATTTGTTTTACAATTGAGTTATACTCCGTTAATGCTGCAGCAGCTAGCTTTTGACAATATATGTCATGAGCATGTTTGTTTTTATTCTTTGTCTTCTATGAAATACCTTTTAGATAAGACTGGCTTTACTATTGTTGATTGTATATTGAATGATGTTAATGGGGGCAGTTTTAGGATTTATATAAGAAAGAAAAGTGCAACGAAAGAGTTATTTAAAACAACTCCATATCGCGATGTCGCAGATTTTAGAATAAATAGCATGCTAGAATATGAAAAAAAATTGAATCTAAATGATCCTAAAGTGTATAAAGATTTTTTCAGCAAGATAGGGGAGTTAAAAAAACAGACGGTCTCCTTCATACGAGAGGAAAAATCTAAGGGCAAAGTTATATGGGGTTATGGCGCCTCCACAAAGGGAAACACGCTACTACAGTGGTATGGACTTGATTCTACCCTGATTGATGCCATAGCAGAGCGAAATCCTGTAAAATTTGGTCTACGGACCGTAGGAACAAATATATCAATACGCTCAGAGGAGGAGATGCGCATCGAAAAGCCAGATTATTTGTTGGTTCTTCCATGGCATTTTATTTATGAATTTTGCAACCGAGAAAAAGAGTACTTAGCTAACGGTGGAAAATTTATTGTTCCTTGTCCCAAATTTGAAATTATTGGAGAATAAAAATGAATACTGCAATTTGCATATCAGGCATGGGCCGCTCTATAGAGTACACATTTCAAAATATCAAAACCAGGTTGATTGATACCTTTGATAAACCAGATGTGTTTGTTTATGTCGCCAAAAATAGGGAGTCAGATGCAGCCGGCTGGTCATCATCAGATGATGCAGTTAGGCTGTTTAGCACACTGGACAGCGAAAGGACTCAGATAAATTTGGTTGAGGAAGTAGATCTAGATATTAGTAGGTTGAATTTTTGGCCAGGATGGTTAGAAGGTCATCGTCATCCGGATGGGTCTTGTCCCACCCCCCAAGGGACAAGAAGGATGTATAACGCCCGGGCCGTGCTGAGCGATATGGTTACAGAGGCTGAAAAAACAAAAAATAAAAAGTATGATAGAGTGATTGGCTCAAGGGATGATGTACATTATCACCAAGATGTAGGTCCGCTAGTGGAGGTTCTAGACATGACTAAGATATGGATACCTCACTTCCACCATTGGTGGGGGGGCTATTGTGATAGGTTTGCTGTTTCTAATAAAGCGTACATGGACAAATATCTTTGTATGGAAAGGTACTTTGATCAATATTGTGATGAAGGTCATGTGATCCATAGTGAAACAACTCACAAGTTTCATCTGGATCGGGTCTTAGGTGAGTCCAACGTTAAAACATTTTTTCTTGAACTGAGTAGAGTGCGTTCAGACGGAACAATAGCGAACGAAGGCTTCCCAAATCCCGGGGCCCAAAGGTGGCAATAATGTTTTTTAAAGATAAAATAAATTCAACACTAAACTCTCTTGTGGAAAACAAGAGAATAGTTATCGCTGGGCCAGCCTATTCTCTTACTGGGAAATCACAAGGAGCGATCATTGATGATTATGATATTGTGGTAAGGACGAACCAGTTCGCAGTTCCAAAAAACTCACACAAAGACTATGGTGCGCGCACAGATATCATGTTTCACAACTGTGGCACCCCCTGGCTGCCGGGACTTAAAGAGATGGCAGAAAAGAACCCTGATGAGCTTAAGGCCTTAAAAATGGTGGTTTGCCCCATAATCAAAGCCGATCATTCCGAGGTAAACTTTCATTTATGGCCCGATGATCATATCAGCGCATGCGCGTATAATTTTAAGAACATAAGTACAGAAATACCTTTTTATTGGATAGGTGTTAGGAATTACATGGAAGTTTATCGAACGGTGGGTTGCGAACCATATACGGGAGTCATGACGATTTGCACCTTATTGCATTATCCTATAAAAGAGCTGTATGTTACTGGCTTTGATTTTTATTCTGAAAAGAAAGTATATTGCGAAGGGATCACACCAAGTGTTGATGCTGCTGCCGAAACTCGAAACGTCGGCGGTTCCCACGGCCCGGGCTGCAATGAGGCCCAAATTATGTTTTTAAAAGATTTGTGTCATAATTCTTCTAAATTATTAGTAGATGACAAAATTAAAGAAATATTATACAAAAAATAATTGTAACTTGACGTACTTTAAGAGACGTGCTATACTATAACAATAGAAAATAGGGAAAACATTTCCCAAAAAGGAGACCTACAAATATGACCTCGACATTTATAATTGCAGAAATAGGCATCAACCACAATGGTGATATGAACATTGTTAAAAAATTGATTGATGAAGCCGCCGCCGCTGGCTGTGATGCAGTAAAATTTCAAAAACGAACTTTAGAATTGGTATACTCGGAAGAGGAGCTAGACAAGCCTCGCGAGAGCCCATGGGGTAAGACCAACAGGGAACAAAAGCGTGGATTGGAGTTAACCAAAGAGGATTATGACGAAATTGATGAATGCTGCCGCAGTAAAGGGGTCCAGTGGTTTGCGTCTGCTTGGGATTTAGAAAGTCAAAAATTCTTAAGACAATATGATCTCAATTACAACAAGGTAGCCTCTGCGCTGCTGACTTATCGTGAGCTTTTGGAAGAAATTGCTAGCGAAGGCAAACACACATTCATCTCTACGGGTATGAGTACACTTGAACAAATCGATCAGGCGACACAGATATTTGATGATGCAAATTGTCCGTACGAACTTATGCATACCAACAGCACGTACCCTATGAATGTTGAAGACGCAAACCTTCGTGTTATGGATACATTAAGAAGTAGGTACGGGTGTAACGTTGGCTATAGTGGACACGAGTCCGGTATCATAGTTAGCTGCGCGGCTGTGTCACGCAGTGCAACATCTTTAGAACGTCACATCACTTTGGATCGAGCTATGTACGGATCCGACCAGGCCGCCTCCCTGGAGATAGCGGGACTACGACGTCTCGTAAGCTACGTAAGGGACATAGAGCAAGCGCTTGGTAGTCCGGTTAAAAAAGTAATGAAAACGGAGGTACCGATAGCTAAAAAGCTTCGCAAATACAACACACTGTGAGTGAGAGTATGCATGCTGTGATCCCCGCGCGCGGCGGCAGCAAAGGCGTATTGAGGAAAAACATAAAGCCCCTCAATGGACATCCCCTAATCGCATACTCTATAATTGCCTGCAGGATGTGTAAAAATATAGACCGCATTATAGTTTCGACCGATGACAGGGAGATAGCCGACATAGCTTCTAAGTATGGAGCCGAGGTGCCCTTTTTACGCCCGGACGAGTGTGCATCCGATACTGCCACTGATACCGATGTAGTGAGACACTATTTTAGTGAAATTAGCGGACCTGAGGTGGCCTATATTAGACCGACTACTCCACTCAGAGATCCCGCATGCCTATCTGAGTACATTGAAACATATTATAGGGAGCAAAAAACAAAAGCCACCGGGGTGAGATCTATGCACGAATTACCAGAATCTCCGTACAAAATGTTAAAAATAAGTAAATCTGGAGTATGCCAGGGGCTTTTTAGAAGTTATAAGGGCAACAAAAATTATACCAACCTGCCACGACAAACGTTTCCTCTCACATATCAGCCAAATGGTTATATTGATATCATCAAAAAAGTGACTATCTTAAAAGGGGATGCGTTTGGAGATCAGCTGTTACCAATAATAACTGATTTTGTATTGGAGGTAGATACGCAAGATCAATTTGATATGTTACAATATAAACTGAACTTTGATAATCACGTTTTATCAGAGGAACTTAACAGGTGGGTATGATTAATACTAAACATAGAAATATAGTTGATGGTTACGAGTTAAAAACTGGTGTTTTGAGTAAAAAGAGGCATGAGACAGAAAGTCTCGCCAACAAACATCAACAGCCAGTTGTTTGGCACAAAGCGCAGGACTTTTCTGTATCAGATAAAGCAGGGAACACATGGATTGACATGACCGCTGGCATATTCACAGCAAATGCGGGCCATTCCAACCCCGTCATTAAAGAGGCAATCAAGAGACAGTTAGACAGCGATATGCTGTTTGCATATCAATATGTCACGGAGATCCGTCAGCAGTTTGTTGATAAGCTGGTTGCCATTTCGCCTCCTAATTTTGAGAAGGCTGTTTTAGTCAATACTGGCTCCGAGTCTACCGACATAGCCTATACGCTAATCAAGCTGTGGGCCAAGAAAAACAATAAAAAATATATTGTAGTCTTCGAGGGCAGTTATCACGGAAGAGTGTTAAGTTCAAGTCTTCTGTGCGGACTCAAGGACGACACAAGTTGGTCCGGAGTAAACGATGAAGATGTGGTTTTTATTAAGTTCCCATATTTGGAAGATGATGCATTTGATCCATCACATATCCCTCCAGCAGACCAGATAGCGGCTTTCTTTTTAGAAACCTATCAGGGATGGGGCGCATGTATGTATCCACAAAAATATATTCAAGATTTGTATAAGTTTGCCAGAGAGAACAATTCTCTTGTTTGTTTTGATGAGGTTCAATCTGGGTTCTATCGTATGGGCAGCCTTTACGGCTATATGACATACGGAGAAAACATAAAACCAGACCTGATATGTCTTGGTAAAGGAATTTCATCATCACTCCCCGTCGCCGCAGTGCTGGCCTCAAAGGAGCTAGTGGATATAGACCTTAACGCCAATCTGAGCAGCACTCATGGCGGAAACGCATTGTGTTGCGCCGCAGCCCTAGCTAATCTGCAGTTCTTGACAGATAAGGAATTCCAGATCGACTTTCAAGAGAGGTGTAAGATATTTGAAAAAAGAAGCAGAGATCTTCTTCAGCTTGCCACAGTAATCGGCGTCAACACAAGGGGGATGGTAACGGGGTTAATTTTCGAAAGCGCCGTGGCTGCCACCTCTATCGTCAAAGACTGTATTGCTAACGGGGTCCTACCAGTCTATACATCTCGGGAATCTATTAAGCTTGGGCCGCCCTTAACCATAACATCGGATGCTATTGAAGAGGCCTTTGACGTTATAGAAAGTTGCATAGTAAGTTATGAGCAAAACATCTCTTAAGTCCAACGATTACCTTAAGGTAACATACTCGGAAGAACGCGCCCCATATGGAGAATATCCTCTGTTGTTTGGGAAATATTTGATAGAGAAATATTATAAGAAGCCGGGAAGGATCCTGGACCTAGGATGTGGCCGCGGCGACTATCTAAAAACATTCAGAGACTTGGGATTAGAGAGCTATGGAACTGATATTTCCCATGAAGCTCCGAACTATGTAGAGGGCATCCCGGTAGTGGTGTCTGACCTAGAAAACGACGAATTGCCGTTCCCGGAAATTGAGTTTGACTTTATCTTCAGTAAGTCGGTGATCGAGCACATGAGGGATCCCATGAAGTTGCTTGCATACTCACATCAGCAGCTTAAGGAGGGGGGTACCGCAGTAATACTGACGCCCAGCTGGGAGCACAATTACAAGGGAGCCTTCTATATCGATCACACACACGTGACTCCGTTCACCAGAGCATCCCTTGAGGATGCCATGAAGATCGCGGGGTATAAAGATATTAGGGTGTGTTATTTTTACCAACTGCCAATTTTGTGGAAATTTCCTTGGTTAAGGATTTTTTCAAAACTGATATCTTACTTACCCATCCCATACAGCCCCTTGAACGAGGTACCGTGGGGTGTTTCCAACAAATTAAACAAATATGTTAGATTTTCGAAAGAAGTGATGCTTTTGGTCATCGCTCAAAAATGATAAAAAATATTAGACATACCGGAATAGTGGTCAGCGACGTTGACAAGTCATTAGAATTTTATTGTGACTTGCTGGGATTTGTAGTTAAAAAAGACCTACATGAGCATGGTAATTATCTTGATCTGTTCTTGGGGATGGAAAGTGTTAAAGTTCGAACGATTAAGTTGGCCCTCGAGGAGCGCGTAGCAATAGAACTTCTAAATTTCTCGGACCCATACAAACAAAAGGGAGTAGGACTGGGGCTCAATAATATAGGCTGTACTCATGTCGCCATGACCGTGAGTGATCTAGAGGGTTTGCATAATCACTTGACCGCCAAAGGGGTGGAATTCAACAACGCGCCATCGCTATCGGAAGATGGAAAGGTTAAGGTGGCGTTTTGCCGGGATCCCGACGGAACCTATCTGGAATTGGTCGAGGAGCTGTCATGAAGATGGGTGTAATCCAGGGGCGTTTATCACCGCCTATCGAGGGGTTTCAAGAGTGCCCTGTTGATTGGCAGAAAGAGTTCGCCCTCCTGTCAGAGTTAAACCTGAATCATATCGAGTGGATAGTTACTAAGAAGTCCTTTAGTGCCAATCCTATTTTTACTGACGATGTTTCTGAGTACCCGATCAGCTCTATCTGTGCCGATAATCTGGTAGATGCGCAAATTACAAACAAAGAGTATCTTCATAATAATTTGATCCCTTTGTGCGAGGCTGCTGTATACAATAATATCGCTAACATCACTATTCCTCTTTTAGAGGACAGCAGCATGTCCGACAACAAGAGGCGTCAGGCTTTTTGTAGCTTAATCATTGAGATTATAGATCAGTACGAGGCCTTAAATTTCTTGTTTGAGGCCGAACTCGGTGTTCCACAGCTACAAGAGATACTGTCCTTGTCGGACCGGTGCTGTGTTACTTATGATACGGGCAACATAACTTCCTGTGGGTTTGAACATATAGCTTATCTTGAGCAGATATTCGATCGTATAAAAAATGTACACCTAAAAGATCGAACTTATGATGCACAAACAGTATATCCTCTGATGGGCGACACCAACTTTAAACAAATATTTCACTTTTTGAGAAAAAGCGGGTATAATGGATTATACACACTGCAAACTGCTCGTGGCAAGTTTGGTGATGAAACAAAAACGATTAAGGAACACAAGAGAATTATGGAGGACTTATACAATGAAGAATCTATTTGATTTAACTGGCAAGACCGCTTTGATTACTGGCGCTGGTGGACTGCTTGGGCCTAAACATGCCGAGGCGATAGTGGAATACGGCGGCACGGTGATACTCACAGATCATCACCTAGATCGGGTCGATCTGCGCGCTGCTCAGATAAATGAAAAGTACGGCTCCGGTTCTGCGGCGGCGTATCATATGGATGTTACAGATCCGACATCAGTTAAAGAAGTGGTGGAGAATTGTGGCAAAATTGATATTTTGATTAACAATGCCGCAAAGGATCCCAAAGTAAAAAAAGACGCAGGGTTGACCCCAGCAAGTCGATTCGAAACTATGACATCAGAGTATTGGTATGAAGGTGTAGACGCAGCCATGAATGGCACTTTTTTCTGTTCGCAAGCGGTCGGCAACAAGATGCTAAATGATGGCGGCGGAGTGATATTAAACATATCCTCAGATCTGGGTGTTATCGCGCCCGACCAACGTTTATATAAGAAGGACGGTCTGTTGGAAGAAGAGCAGAATGTGAAGCCAATCACATATTCCGCAGCTAAGTGGGCGATTGTAGGTATGACAAAGTACCTCGCAGTTTACTTTGCACAAAAGAATATTAGAGTTAATTGTTTAAGTCCAACCGGAGTGTATAATGATCATCCAGAAGAATTTGTTAAGAAGCTCTCCAACATTATTCCTATGGGCCGTATGGCGGATATAGACGAATACAAAGGTGCCGTCGTATTCCTGTGCTCAGACGCCAGCACGTATATGACCGGCGAGAATTTGGTTATTGATGGAGGCAAATCAGTATGGTAGATAAAATTGAAATGGCTCAGGATACCCCACTCCCGGACCTATCTGATGCAATCCAACTTTACACACAGAAAGCTAGATTTTGCCAAGAGGATCCTGCAAATTCACATTTATCGGTAATTTATCGTTTAAGGGAATCCTACGGTGAACGCTGCGATTACCTTGAAATAGGATGCCTTTTTGGATTTAGTATGGTGAACGCTACGCGTAGTAAAACACCAGGTAAATTTGTTGGAATCGATTTATTTGAGTCGACAGGAAAGATTACCATGAACGACTATACTTCTGATGTGGTTGACAGAGATCTTAGCTTGGCTAAGACGACAAAATTGGTGAAACAATGTAATATACATAATCATGACATATCATTTATCCAGGGTAACTCACAATGGTCGTCGGTCCAGAGGAAAATTCTCTCAATAGCCCCAACCGGATTCGATATGGTATTCATCGACGGAGACCATTCATTTGAGGGCACCTATGGTGACTTTTCGCTCTATGGGCCATCCCTTCGACCCGGAGGATATATGCTATTTGATGATCAAGATTATCCTGAGATCGCCCGCGTAATTGTGAAAATAAAGAACGAACATTCAAAGCACTATGAGTGGGTACCTTGGGAAGGATATGCTCCTAAATTTAGAGGATTTTTTAAAAAATGTTAGATATGTTAAACTAAGGCTTAAGGTGATACACGTAGATAAAGGCTGGGGCTGGGAACGATGGGTTGTTAATAAGTCCGAATATTGCGGCAAGTTGCTTTATTTTAATAAAGGAAAGCGTTGCTCGTGGCATTACCACGTATTAAAAGATGAAGTATTTTATCTTCAAAGCGGCAAAATGATCGTAAAGTACTCAGACGACAATGATCTCGAAGGCGCTCACGAGCGTGTTCTTGATGCCGGCGAAAATTTTCATGTATACCGCGGCCTGAGACACCAAATGATAGCTCTGGAAGATTCAGAACTGTTTGAGTTCTCAACCCAACATTTTGATTCGGATAGTTATAGAATACAGAAAGGCGATTAATGGTATATTACGTTGATATAGATGAAACAATATGCTGTTATAAGGGAAAAAGAGAATATCCCTTAGCAACACCGATTGTAAAAAATATTGAAAAGATTAATGAGCTATATGACGAAGGTCACACAATTGTATATTGGACCGCGCGCGGCACTGTATCCGGCACAGACTGGAGAGAGACAACTGAGGAGCAGTTTGTGGAATGGGGTGTTAAATATCATGAATTAAAATTTGGAAAACCAAATTATGATTTATTCATTGATGACAAAAACATTAACGCACAAGATTTTTTTAGGTAATATGGGACACATCAAATGAAAACAGCACTAATAACAGGTATCACGGGCCAAGATGGGTCATATTTAGCAGAGTTTTTACTAGCTAAGGGCTATAAGGTTGTGGGAGTAAAGCGGCGCACATCTTTAATCAATACCGGCCGCGTCGACGAGTTTTACGAAAATACAAACTTTATACTAGAATACGGCAATCTACACGATGCGGGTTGCTTTTGGCGCCTGTTGATGAAACACATACCAGATGAAATATATAATTTGGCCGCCCAATCCCATGTCCGGGTGTCTTTCGAGGTACCTGAAGAAACAGTTGATTCGGTTGTGATGGGAACCTTAAGGCTGATGAACGCTTATAAGCAGGTTTGTCCCAACGCACGCTTCTATCAGGCTTCCTCCTCTGAGATGTATGGGGACAACCCTGCGGTGCCTTTTAACGAGGGTTCCTTGATGACCCCTGCATCACCTTATGCGTGCGGGAAACTGTTTGCGCATAACTTAGTTAGGAATTATCGAGAGGCGTACAATTTACATGCTTCTAGTGGGATACTTTTTAATCATGAATCACCAAAGCGCGGTGAAACATTCGTGACAAGAAAGATTACGATGGCCGCCGCCAGAATTAAATTAGGACTTCAAAAAGAGTTGCGCCTAGGAAATCTAGACGCCAAGAGAGACTGGGGTTTCGCTGGCGACTATGTGGAAGCGATGTGGCTCATGCTGCAGCAGGAAAAGGCAGATGATTATGTGATTGCAACCGGTAGCGCACACAGTGTTCGTGATTTCTTGAATTGTGTTTTTGAATACGCCGAGCTGGGAGACCCAGATCAATATGTTCGAATTGATGCACGCTATCTTCGTCCACATGAGGTTCCATATTTGCTGGGCGACGCGTCGAAAGCAAAGAAACAATTAGATTGGAAACCCAGAGTCTCTTTTGAGGAATTGGCACAGATGATGTATGATGCAGACTTAGAGGAAGCAAGGCAACATGTCTAGGTGCTTGGTCACGGGCCACCTGGGGTATATTGGATCCCGGGTATATGAAAGATTACAAGAATTGGGACACGAAGTCCTGGGAATAGATTATAAAGAAGACCGAAGACAAGATGTTTCTCTTTTACTAAAAGAAGATATGGATGGCAAATTTCATCCTCGATATCTGGGGTTTAGACCAGAGTACATATTTCACCTAGCGTGCATTCCACGCGTTGAATATTCCATTGAAGAACCAGTAGCAACGATGATAAATAATGTAATACAGACATCTCATTTGTTAAATTTTGCGAGAAAAGTTGGTGCGATCCGAGTCATTTATTCTGGTTCTTCATCCGTTGCTGGAAACGGCGCAGGGCCTGAAAGCCCCTATGGGCTGCAAAAACTAGTATCAGAGATGGAGTGTGAACTTTATGCTAAACTTTATGGGGTTGATACTGTGACGTTAAGATATTTTAATGTATATTCTCGATGCCAAAAGGCCGATGATGCATACGCTACCGCCATTGCTAACTGGATGCATTTTATTAGAGAAGGCCGTGTGCCCTTTATTACAGGCGACGGCGAACAACGTCGTGACATGGCTCATCTTACGGACGTGGTTACTGCCAATATCTTTGCGATGGAATATGAAGGCCATTTCGGGGGTCGGTATTATGACGTAGGAACTGGCGACAACATATCATTAAACGAAGTAAAAGAGATAGTTTTGGAATATCATCCGGGGCTTGAATTTGAGTCTCGTCCCCCACGACCCGGCGATGTTGAGGTCACGCGGGCCAATATCACCCCGCTACAAGAATTGGGCTGGAATCCCAATGTCCCGATTAAGATCGGAATAGAAGAGTGTTTTAATTTTAAAAAGGAGAAAAAATGAGATTATCTAACCAAGCACTGGGGGCCTTAATGATGGCCTTACAAAAATCATTAATGGAACAAAGCGATATTGTTCCCGTCCTACTAGAAATGGACTTTCAATTTGATCCAGAGGATCAGAGTCACTCAACGCTAGTGGTAACAAACCCTCCTGTGGTATCGCTGGAAGGTGTTGAATTTTCAGGAGAGGAGGAATAAAATGTTTAATAAGGAACAAAAGCCGAGATATGTGACGGAAGGCTCGGTAAAAGAAATTATTGATGAAGTTATCCGGAGCGCTATGCGAGTACAAGCACGCGATTTAGAAAAGCATCTAAATGATATTCACAAAAGACTGCTTGAATTAGAGAAGAAATAGTGCCGCGGTATAGCTATCGTTGTACTGAATGCGAAGAACTTTCGGTGGTGTTTCATTTATCAGATGAAACGGTTACCGAATGTCCGGGTTGTTCTGCGCCTAAAGGACTTGTAAAATTATTAACAAAGTTCACAACAGCCAGAAAACAATCAAGCAAACCAAAGACTGGCGAACTAACTGAGGAATTCATTCAGGACGCTCGCCAGGAATTGGATCAGCAAAAACAAGACTTGGATAAAAACAGATGATATATATATTATCGGCATCTGTTCTTGTTAATATATTATTGGGGTGGTATATTGCTAAAATTTTGAAGAAATTCTTATTTGTTTCTCAAAATTTGTCTGACTTA
>Ga0208790_1000564_pt1 | contig 17747 bp, 40 predicted proteins | sample 10_taG_FD_184083 | JGI IMG/M metagenome (GOLD analysis project Ga0208790, IMG submission 184083) | Marine viral communities from the Subarctic Pacific Ocean - 10_ETSP_OMZ_AT15264 metaG (SPAdes) (version 2) | ecosystem: Environmental > Aquatic > Marine > Oceanic | place: Pacific Ocean | collected... | reverse complement strand
CCCTTGATGATCATCTCAACAGTCTTGTCTAACTCTGCTTCCTGTTCGCTGCTTAGTTCCAGTATTTCTTCGCTCACATTTCCTCCTCTACCAGTTCAAAGAACTGTTGTAGCTCGTTTATTGTTTCGAACACCCTGATTGTTGTCAAGCAAGTGCTCTCTACCTCTATTTTACCCCAAACAACCGATATACGGTGTATGTTTATGCCCTGCCAAGCCCAGATACGCCCCTTAACCATCCTGGTCCCGGTGGCATACAATTCGGCCATGGCTCGGACTTCTGTGGTTTTCATCTATGCTCTTGCTTCCAGCAGCAACTTTAAGTACCGCTTGGCAGCTAGGAGCGTGAGAACGTCCTCGTCCTGCATATAGTAGGTCTCTGCCTTGGTCTCAAGACGCTTGATGGTCTCTTTGGCAACTCTGACTTGGTCGATATAGCTTAGTTTTCTCATGATAACTCCTTTGTTGCAATAGATATACTCTCTCGGCGTGAACGTGTCTATACATTTCTCGCTTTTTTGTAGTAAGATCCCAATTCTTTGTTGATGTCCGTGTATTTGCACAATAACCGGTAGGTATCCCCGTCGTCGCAGGCCATCTTCATAGCTACTCCATACTTCTCCACCAATCCGAGCCGGTTAGCTAGGTCGAACACGCCCTCTTTCTTAACGCCAGTGCCGAATGTGGCGTGTAGGCCCTTTTCGAGGCTTCTAGCTTTGCTTTTTGAGCGCTTTTTGTCGTTAACTCTGATGTTGAGTACGAAGAAGCGTGGATTAACGCCAGTTGCGTGCGCCCAAAGTGCTACAGCCAACGCTTTTGTGTGCTTTTTGCAGGTTTGACCCGGCATCAAAGCCTTTAATCTTCCCGTAGAGCCTTCACCCACGGCCAATATAGTGTTTCCAACCGTCACGAGGTACACGCAAGTGCCGTTGCCAGCCTCACGAGGTGTGTATATCTCACGAGCACCCGTTGATTGGAAGTGCTTGATGATGTCTTGAGCGCTACCGTTCACTGTGAGACCCCTCGCTTGCGACAAAGTAGTTCCGCCATGCCTGCTTAGCAGCAGCTTGCAGGACCCGTGCCTTCAATGGGTTCTTCTCGATCTGGCTAAACATCACTTCGATGTCTAATTTAGTGGCGATTTCTGCGAGTTCCTGTTGCTTAGCAGTCATGTTGACCTCCGTATTAAGTTATACCGGCATTATATCGTACTGGGCTGGGTTGTCCAGAACTATTTCTGGGTAATTTTGTCGTAGTCTCTCAGGTGATCCTCGAAATGGTGGTCCTCCGCGCTTTCCAGTTCCTCTGTTTCGGTAATTTCCATCTTGAAGCTGGGGATCTGGTCGTGGTGTGCGATGTACACGCCGTCCAGGCTATTGGCTAGTGTTCTCGCGCTCTTTGTGTATCCACTGTCCGTGATGACCATGCCAATATGCGCCCCATAGTAGTGCATGCCTGCGAATACTTCCTGCACGGCCTTGTTTCCAACGTTGCTCTTGCTCCGCTTGCACTGCACAGCCATAGTGACGTCCCTCTTCTTTGCGATCACATCGACGCCCTGGTCTCCGGACCCCTGCGTAACGTAAGCCTTCCAACCGCACCGTCGTAGCTCTCTAGCAACAACGCGCTCGTAGTCGTGCCCGTTCATCCCCGGCGTGTAACCAGCCATCCTTGCCGCTACTCGTACTGAGCGACTGCCGGGATATGTCTCGCTGAAAAGCTCCCGCTCTTTCTCCACGAACTCAATAAGGAACACTACGACTGGGACAAGCAGCAATAATACCCCAAACATGAACATGAACAACACAGCCCCTCTGGAGTCTTCGCTTACGGCGCTTCTGCCTGAAGCCATAGCCAGCGGAATTAGCAGCATTCCGATTAGAAACGAAACCACCTTCCACCCAGGCCCCCGGAAGGACTTTAGAGAGTACAGGTCGACGTGCTCACCGATAAAGTAGGACGCCAGCCCGAAAAGCAGAATAACCAAAAGCAGGCACACCACAATTACCTCCAACTCGGAACGTAAGATACGCGGTTTACAGTAAAGTATTCTCCCCAGTGCGACTGCTTAGGCCAAGACACTCGGTGTCCTCGGTTCATGCCTTCCATAGCGATGACGTACTCCACTGCTTTTTCGCGTGTAGCGAAGAACGTGTATTCCTCGTATGACTCTTGACCGTATAATAAACCTTCCATGTCGTTTCTCCTGTTATGCCTTTATAATAGTGGTGGGATCACCCGGTGTCAAGATTATCTTGCGAGATTTCGCACAATCCAGGGAAACTTGTCCGCCCAGCCCGGTGTGTTGTCCCACTCTGCTAGGATTTCCGCCGTTTCCCGTGCCACACAGTCGTGTTGTTGGCATGTAGCTTTGCGATCTGGGCCAATTCGTGAGTCATTGGCGTACTTAGCGACAAGTGCGTCGGATTTAGCCTTGTATGAAACCGCTGCCTTGTCTGACTCGACCTTCTTAGCCGCTCGCTTGGCAGCCTTGCGGTCTTCTTTGGCCTTGGTTGTAACGAAGTATCCCTTGCCCTTGCAAGAGAAGCATCGCCCATTGTCAATGTGCATGAAAGCCCTGATGATTCCGTCTGTACATTTTCCGCATTCTCGTCTGATTTCCATTGTGTCTCCCTTGTTACACCAGTATAATAGGCAGGGGATCACCCCCGCGCCACTACTTTCTGAAAATCCTCTTAAATAATTCCCAAGACACGTCGTGCCCTTCAGCGGTAACCGCCCTCCAAGCCTCCATACGAGTCATGTCAGGGGTCACTACCGCCTTGATCGTCTTGCGTACAGCCTTGATGTCCATTATGCCCACCAGGACACGGTCAGAACCCGACCGTTCACGTTGAAAGCGCCACCCTTGCGACGTGCCACCCAGCGACCACGGTCGATGGAGTTAGCGGCAGCAACAGCGTCCTCGAAGGACGGGTTGGCGTCGGTCAGTTGAGCCTTGCGGCGCTTGTCGGTTTCCACCCAAACCACGAAGCCACGCTGGGTGCCCTCGATGTGTGCTTGTCCGATGATAGTGTGTGTCTGTTGCTTGTGCATATCGTTCCTCTCTGTTGCTAATAACTTAGTGAGCGGATCGTTCCTGGTCAAGAGAAAAGTAATTAATCTCGATCTTTTCCTCCTCCAGGACGAAAATAGCGTCCAGGATGTGATCTCTACACTTTCGGATGGCCGCCTGTCTAAGGTCGGCCAATCCCTCTAACTGGTTCTGTAAGGCCCTTATCGAGTCATTTAGCATGGCGATCTCGTGCATTTTATCGCTAATCATAGTACCAATACCCTCCCAGGGCCGCGAAAAGGGCTTTCTACAGCCCTCTGGCGACACCATAGTTGTGAATAAGCTCGAATACGTTCTCCAGGACGATCACGTTACGGACCAATCCGGTTTGTTTAGCGTATTTGATCTCCCTTCCGACTTCTTCCATCATTTCACGGATGTCTTCGCCCGTTTGCGCATATTGAACGTATGCGTTGAGCTTGACGAATCCGTCAACTTGTGATAAATCGATCCCGAACACTTGTAACATGATGCCTCCCAGGGCTAGTTTGTTGTTATCTAGTATATAATCACTGAAATGCTTGAGTCAAGCACTTTCTCACTTTTATTCGAATCTCCTTCTGAGGTCCACTAGCAGGTTGATCGCCTCCTGTTCGTCAAGCGTTCCCCACTGCTTTACACCGAACACGCGCTTAGTCATACTGTTCGTGTAGTCTCCGGTGTGGTTGGCAGCGTACTTGGCCCTGGCTTCGTCTACGATCTGAATTTGGCGCAAAGCCTTCTCGATTGCGTCGGAGTTGTTGCCGTAGAACTGCAGGTCGTGAGGCTCTTCCATCACTTCGCCAGCAGCTAAGCGGTTAGCGAAGGATGATACCAGCTTGTCCATATCTTCCATAGTCATTATTCGTACCTCTCAAGCCACGCCCACCCGCGATCAGGGCCAATGGCCGTGATGATAGCATATTGCTTGTCTATTACCTGGATGTAGATCATGTGTTCGCCCAGGAAGTTCCCGAACCTCGTCACAAGACCGTCCTGGACATCCAGCGGGCCACCCGTGATGTTGTTCATAGTGTTAATTGAGTCCGTCCGCTCTTCTGGCGTCCGGAAAACCATTTCCTCATATCCCATCTCTTCCTCCAAAGAACGCCCTCTGAAGGGCCTTCATGTTGATGTGTTGTTTGCCGTCAGTATTGACAGCGTTGCAGAGCCGGATATGCTTCTTCTCCAGCTTGCGTGCCTCGTACGCCGACTTGGTGTACGTTAGAACCTCCACTTTCGGAGACCCCTCTAATAAAAAAAATTTTAAAGCTGCATCACAGTGATGACTCCCGGTGCGAAAGTCCGAATCGTGTTTGGCTAGTCGCCCGCCAAGGTTGGCAGTCATGCCGACGTAGCAGCCCGACGGCCATGCCAGTTTGTATACAACGTAATGCAAATTTCCTCCAATGCTTTATACTAGGCACTGAAGATCATCGCGTCAACACTTTTCTAATTTACTGTGTAATACTTTATCGTGTACACGACCTCCACCAGGGATCCGCCCGGTGGCTCAACGACGAGAGATACCTCGTTTAGGGACGCGTCGTACACCCAGTCCGAGCCAGGAACAAGCACGCTGTCCACGAATACCCGGATGGACTTCTCGTGAGGGATGTGCGTCAGCGCAACAAAGTCCACTGGCACGATCTTGTCCGTGGCTTCGGCCACCCCTGGCGACCAGTCTTCTTCACATATGTCGACAATCACTCCGCCCAAACCGTTGACAGCGTCCATGTACTTCTTTCCGCGCATCTGACTGTGGACCGTGTACGGACAAACGCTGTCAGCGTCATTCACGTTGCCAACGAAAGACAGGAAGCTGGCAGACCTTGTGGCCATGTACCAAGTAAGGAAGACCGGTGGCGTGAAGCTGCTTTGCTCTTCTTCGTCGGACACGAACACGGTAAGTAGCGCTGCGTCCGATCTTAGCCACGTCATGCCGTATGGGTCAGACGTTACGTAGTCATACACCGCATCAAACCCTGCCTCACCAGGATCGTTGGGCAGGTCGTTTAGCATATTCAGCGCGTCAGCGGCAGTGTCTCCCCTGGTAAGAGGAAACAGCGTTGACTGCGTCTTCGAGCCAGCGGTGATCATCTTTAGTCGCCAATTAACGTCCGATGGCAGGGCCCCCATCATGACATCCACCCCATTGGTCAGCCTCGCATCGTGCACAGCCATAGAGCAAGACCTGTCTATCACCCACAATATATCGATCTTCTCAAACGACTCCTGCTGGACGAACGAATCCACCCAGACCTCCTCGTCCTTGTCCTCGTAGGGGATCCCGATTCCGGTGTCTATGGGATCGGGCTCGACCTCTGTTCCACCGTGTAGAACGAACTCCATGCCACTATAGCATCCCGCGATCATCATTACTAACAGCAATCTAAAAACCGTCATTCTTCGTCGCCCCCTTCGCATTCAAGGCGCTGTCTAGAAGGTTTAGGTCTATCAGGTTGGCTGGAGCCACATACACAACCGTGCCCACAAGCTGAGGTCCAGCAAAGCCCCTACCCACCATGATGGAGCTAACGACGCCCACATACTCGCCAGACTCGTTAAACACCCCGGACCCGGACGATCCGCCCCACGCCATGGAGAACATCGTTATGTCTCGACCGTATCCTTCTCCAGCTATCTCTCCCTGGAAGGTCAGGAGGTTGTTGGCACCAGGAAACCCGGAATATGTGGTCTTCTCGCCCACAGCGTAACTCCTGGCCCTGTTGAACTTGGCGGGCTTCCTGCCGCCTAGTTCCGGGACCTCCAGTATGGCTATATCGTTGTCGTGGTCTATGTATACAAGCGTTCCTATGACCATGTCTTCTGACCCCGTGACCTGCGCCTTGCTCTTCATTACCCTTGACTCTATCCGCATCCACAAGTGTGCTGCGGTTATGACTATGTGCGATCCCTTGTATGTAAAGTATGAACCGGTTCCGCGAACCCTTCCGGCCATTGATGAAACGTGTATCTTTACTGCGGATTCTCGCGAGATCCTGCTGGATTTTCCTTTTATCTCAATAACTTCATGCTGGTTAAAGCAGCACTCCTGCGGTTCCTCGTTGATAGATACAGGGCTCTGCTGGCACCCATGAGTCAGCAGCCAAATCATCAGCAACCACCCACTAATCAGTAGTGTAGCCACCATAAGCCTCTTAAGCGTCATACTTCACCTCTACTTGCGATGTGTTTTAAAAAGATCATCACATTAATGGTCTCACGCATGACACAAAAAGTCAAGAACTTTATTTTAATCCTGCGGCGGAGGGTTTAATGCAAGGTACACCACTGCAATAAGGGCTCCAAGCAAGATCCCCGTCACCATGAGAAATACCTCGGGATGTAGTGCATGGAGGCTTTCGGATCGTGCCACATGCGCTCCATGTACTCCGGTGGAGCGTAGAAGAACTCTTGTTCTGGCTCAAGCCCGTCAAGATACCGCTCTTCCCCCTTTATTATAAACACGAAAAGAAGGAGGCTAGGCAGCACCGCGCAGAGCATTATCAACGCAAGAGCGGTTATAACGAGCATTATTGGCATCTGTATAATCATTCATGTTTGTTATACCCTAGAGTATCAGCAAACCAAACGTGAACCCCGCACACACGGCAAGATAACCCATAATCATTACTTCGCCAAAACATTCTTTCTTAAACACTTCTGCCTCCAACGGGTACCAATATATTAGGTATATCATGGGTAGGCAGAACGTGTCAAGCATTATTTAGGAAATGAATGCAATATAATTAAGCCAACCTACTCATCACCACCGTAGAACCGTTCTGGATCTGCGCATGCTTCAGTTGCTAACTCCCATTGTAGCCGGTTGGCGTCCTCAAGAGTGTAGTCGATGTCGAACAAGAAGTCTGCGGTAGTTTTCATCTTGCTGCACTTGATTGCTTCTGCCCCGTGCTCGCGGGAAATCTCGTGCCAGTAGACGAAATCATCAGCCACTTCGAGCAACACAGCCTTTGGCTGAGTCTCCCTGGACGGAATGAATGCGGATATGCCCGTGTCGCAGTGCGTGACTAACCACTCGTGACCGTTACGTTTTACATCGAATTGCTTCATTGTTGACTCCATATTTAGTGTCTAATAACACCTTAGCGTACTCGCGACCTGGGGTCAAGCGATTTCTAAAAAAACAACCCCCGATCTCCAGCATGAGATCGAGGGTTGCCCAGCAACGCGCTGTTAGCCCTATATTTCGCAAGCCCCTCCAACACACGCAAGGGTTTGCGCGCCCTCACCCTGATCGGATTTTTCGTACAATGCCAGAAGTGAATAGTCCACGTTGGGGAAGTTAGCAGCTAGATTATCGTACTCGGCCTTGGTGATCTCCTCGTAGGGCGCCAACTCGTAAAGGCCCCCATCGTAAGGCAGGAAGCTAAGGCCGGTAATTTCGTCAAAGTTCTCGTACACCCAGTCGCCCACAGCGGCCCATTCGTCATCACGAACGTACACGGTAGCTGACTGGTTGTGTCCACGCTTTGAGCACCACGTTGACATTACGTGCTTGTACCGCTCAAGCTGCTCAAGCGCCCGCTCATCGGCTCGCGTCTTCGCGCCCTCTGGTGATTTCACTGGGAACTCTACGACCCATGTAGGGCACTCTGAGTCGTCCATGTGGCGGAATTGAACATCTTTGTGAACTGGAACGCCGGAGTCCCGAACAAGGTGGAACAGAGGATCGTTTCCGCTGATCCGAACGCGGCGAATATAGTAAGGAGAGTAACGGGTGTGGAACCCTGACGCGCAATCGACAGCTTGTGACGAGTTGCCGCTGGGCTTGCCGCATGTGATTGACGCAGGATAGTTCATGTTGAGGAACTCCGCTGCAGTCTTGGCTGTCTCCAGGGCCACAGTATTGAAGTGCTTCATGGCTTCCGCGTTGCCTGACAGTTCCGGGTGATCGCAGTGTCCGGTGATGTCTACGCCCAGAAGCTGATCCTCTCGGCAGTGCTCTCCCCACGCTGGTCGCAGGTAGGGGAAATCCGTGAAAGTAGACTGGATGGCGCCGATCCATGTGGCGACCCTGACCTTGTTCGAGAAGGACTCGACCGTGTCGTATGACCGCATAACTGCCGCGCTAAGATTGCAGAACTGGCCTCCGCCGCCCTCTCCGGTCCACGGGTTGGTAGACTTGGAGTAGCGCAACAAGATCTCGCCACAAGGGTTTGAGCGACAGTCGCCCTTACGCTCTGCTCTCTTGGCCTTGGGGAACATGAAGAATCCACGCTCGCCCGATCCGCTGTTCTTCAGCGCAGTCCACTCTTCGTCAAAGATGTCCCGTGAAGGCTTGCCCTTCCAGAAGCCAGACAAGTTAGCCATATAGCGGCAAGTAGGGAACGCGCCCTGCTTCCAGTCTTTGGCGTGCCGCATCTCTTTGTCCTCTGGGTCAGAGAAGCAGATTAGAGCAGCGCGACGAACGCCTCCAGCCATGACGATCTCCCCGATCATGCAGGCGATGTCGCTCACTTCCAGGGCCGTGAGCTTACGTCCACTGGCCTTGTCAATCGTGACTTGGCAGAAGTCCAGAAGCCTCTTGAGTGGACCTGGACCAGAGGCTCTTCCACCCTTTGTCTTGCAGCGTGCGCCTTCTGGCCGGATCAGGCTGTAGTCGAAGTCCACGGTATTCCCAAGCCACATGTCGGTCAGCCCCTCGTATACAGCGTCTGCCCAGCCCTCGGTCGAGTCGTCTATGATGAACGGCACGTCTAGGCCTGTGCGCTCATACACGACTGGAAGGTTGCCCACGAATTCGCTCTCAACAGAGTATCCCACGCCAGTCCCGCTCATGAGAATAAACAGCATCTCGGAAAAGGACTTAAGTGAGTCCATTGGAATGAACGAGCAGTTGTACATCATTACGGGGTTGTTGGACGCTGCGATTCCAGCAGACCAGAGCGCACGCATTGACGGAAGCGTTCCCATGCCCAGCATTCCGGTTCGGATGTCTTCAAGGACGCCCTTGGGAACGTATCTTTCGCTGTCGATGAAGTCGCAATAACGGTCAACTGCCTCTTCATATGTCTCTCGTCGACCAAGGGCTTCATCCCATCGAAGGTATGATCTGGTTACAACGAACTGTGATAGTTCGTTAGGGTAGGTTGTTTCTGGGCTATGGGTCATTTCTTTGTGCCTCCGTGGTAAAATGGGCTTTTGTTTAGGGGTTAGACCTCCGTTGTATCAATCGAGCGTCCCTTAGTCAAGGACTTTGTTGTGTTATTTCCGAGCCCTCAAAATGCGCCGCGTATCACAACTCTGGCGCGCAGATTTTAAATTAAAAGCCCGAACCAAACCACGAGTGTGATCCGGTTCGGGCGGATAGCTACTACAGGCTTCCTCCCATAGCGGCCAACAAAATGTACACGCCGAATGTGATAGAGCACACGGAAAGAATCAGTGTCACGACCTTGGCGGCAGACTGTAGGTCGTTCGCCTCGACTGTCTCGACGTCTCCCCCGAAGAAGCTCACTTCTTCAGTGTTATCCCCTACCATTCGATCCCCCTCTCCTTGAGTTCCTTGGTGAGGCCGTCTTCGATCATTCCATTCTCGTCAGCCCCCGTGAACAGGAATGTTGGACCAATGTCCTGGTAGTGGATTCGTCCGTTCTCACAGAACAACTTGATACAAATTGCCAGGGACAGCTCTGCCGCAGTCTTTACGATGAGGGCAAGCGTTACGTTTATTCCAAAAATAATCATCGCATGCCTCGCGTCTTGTAATGGTTTAGTGCGAGTTCAAGATTGGCGCCAGCAGGGTAAACCTTGCCTTTGACCTGTGTCTTGGCCTTGTTCACTACAACGATGCGGTTCATGTCGCGGTCATAGCCGGTAACGCTAAGGTTGCCGTTCACACATTCTGTCTTGGTTGTTAGGTTGCGAGACGCGATGGTCTCCTTGATTGATTTGAAGTTCATTACTTCCTCCTTTGTTGTTGTTTGGTTTGTCTACGAATAGAGCGATACTGACCAAATAAGGTCTATTGAAAGGCCGCCCACCACAATCATTGTTCCTACAATCAGGACATCCAGAATGTCTTCGGTTCGGTCTATGGCCTTGTTGATCAGTTCTTGCTCTTGGTTACTCATCTCCAGAACCCACCTTGTCTTCAGTAAAATAGCACACGAGCAGCACGACTGGCAGCCCCAGAAGTATTACTGGGAATACTGGCGTCAGTATTGCTATTGCAAAACACATCACTTCCGTTACTTTTTCAACTCTAGGCATGTGGGCCTCCTTTGCTATGCAGGTAGAATAGCCCTCCTGGGAGGGCTGTCAAGTATTATTTTCGCGCTCGCAGGTCTCGGACCATGGCTGCTTTCTTCTCTCCAGCCTTGATGCCACCGATAACCCCAAAGATCGCCCCAACAGGGGAAGCTATTCCACCGGTAAGCACCGCGATTGCAGCGCCAGTGTTGACCTGACGTCGGGCTGATCGCCAACGCTCGAAGTTGTAAGCCGCATCGTTAAATCCGCAGTTCTCAAGCATTCTGATGAACCTGTAACGGTTGTCAGCACCCTTAACTTTGTAAACCCGATCCCCGATGCGTACCTTTGTCATTGAAGCCGAAATGGTCTGCCCCTCAGCTATCTGGCAAGAAGCGTTAGACGTTTCTCCAGCCAAAGAAGCTGATGACAAGAGTAGCCCCGTTGTGATGATTAGTGCTTTTAACATATTAAATCCTCCTATTGTTGTTGGATGCGGGCAACTTAGTCGCCCGATCCTGGTTTGTCTATAATTAATTTTTATTTCGCCGCTTTTGTTCCCAGGGCCAGAAGGTCCAGGTCTAAACGGATGTCGTTTCCACTGAGTTCGTTGCCCAGGCAGTGCCAGCCTTCACGGTGTCTGCGTGCGAACAACTCAAGGTGATTGTGGTCCTCCAAGCTAAACATCTTCTCGATGCGGTCCTGCACTGACTCAGGCTTTACGCTGTGACCCTGACGCTTGCTTTCAACGTACTGGCGAGCAGAAGCGCGCTTGTAGGGCCTTGGGATCCGATTGCGGCGTCCAACCAGGACGAACTCGCAATTAGTGTGCGTGTAGCTTCCAGGATTCCCGTTGACCTTGTTCCATACGAACGCGATCTGGCTGTACGGGTACTCCCAAGCCGCCATCAGGTCGATGGCCTCAGCCAATACCGGCCCTGTACACCATAGGAACAGGATGCTGTCGTCCTCGACAACCTGATGCAAGTGTCGACCGATGTCATGCAGCGACTTGCTGCCGACCGTCTTGTACTGCTGCCCCTCTTTCGCTGTCAGGTGGCTGGTTTTCCCCTGCAGTGTGCGTGCGCTCTTATACGCCCATGGCGGATCCGCGCAGATTACTGAATACTTCTTCATGTTTCCTCCTAAAAAATGTCGATGCAGAGTTGAACTGCAAGGTTAAGGTCTCTGGGCGAGAAGTTAGCGAACCTCTCCTCTCCCATGCGTCCGTTGTTGCACTCACGGTAAGCAACGTAGGATGATTTGTCCAGGCTAATCTCGATCCAGTTGCCAGCCTTGCCCATCCTGATCATGTCAGGAGTGGACATACGGACGTGATACCCGTGGTTGCTGAGTGTGCTGATGGCTTTACCGATTAGTTTTTTGTTTTCCATGTCGTCTCATCCTCAAGTATTTGTTTTTCCAATACTCATATTCTAGCCAGACGATCATCAAAGTCAATAAAAAAGTGATGACCAGGGGAGATAAAACCCTGATCGCCATCCTAACTACAGCCACTGGCGCTGTCGTCGGGACTCTCGCCCCTGTATCTCCGCGTGAATCTCATTCTCAAGGGTGATTACGAGTTCAAGGATCTCTTGCAACTCGGTCTGCTCCTGGTCCGTGAATTTTTGTGGGTTGTTTAGCATCTGCATGTCGAGGTTCTCTAGTTCGAACCTGTGCATCGCTGCGTCGTCCGCAGACTTCTGGAGCGCGTCGTGGCTAAGTGTGCTGAATTTGTCAAGTATGGTTTTCATTGTTTCCCCTTTGTTGTTTAGAGAGACATCCAGACTACAATGTCTGCTGCCTCGTTTAGTGAATAAGCCTTTCGAACCTTGGCTTTAAGATTGTCTCCTGTTCGCACTACGGTGTACTGTCCGTCCTCGTCTATAGAGACGCGGATCCTTACGCCGTCCTTTGGGTAGAACTCCTCTATCACGTCAGGCGTGATCCCTCGCAGGTAGTGAAGGACTAGGGTTCTAGTCATCTTCTAACTGCCGGAAGATCTCGTAAAGATCCTTGCTTGCGATCTTGAGAGTGTCCTCAAGCGCCAAGTCCATGATAATCTCGACAGCCTCCTCTGGCATACCCAGGACAACGTATCGGTAATCCCCGTGGTGCGCTTCGTCTTCTGCTTCTTCCAATGTATCGAATCCGTCAGAGCAATCCCCGTTTGGACTCCATGCGTAGTATTTCATATCTTCCCCCTATTGCTTTAAGATGTATAACATTATAGATTTGCTCTCGTATGAAGTCCAGAACTTTATGCCGTTCTTGGAAATGAACGACAAGACTTCCTCAAGTCTGTCCTGCGGCACTACTAACTTCGCGCCAAGGCTTCCCTCTGCAGGGATGGTGTCTATATTTAACGACTCGCAGATCCACGCCGCCAGCCTAAGTTCCTCGCTATTGCTCCACCATTTCATGCCTCAATCCCCTCGAAGTGCTTGGCGTAGCTTCGCAGCCTGCACTCGCGCATAAGGTCAGCGAACTTGCGCTCGTCAGGTCCTCCGAGAAAGTCACACTGGACTTCCCACGCGTACTCAAGAGCGTTCTGGCACAGGTTAACTAATTCCAGTTGTTCGTAAACGTCAGCAGCGGACACCAGCATCCTGAATGCGACTTCAGGGTTGTCGCGCCGAACTACTAGGGCGTTCCTTACCTTGCTGTTTGCTGCGTCGAGCATATCTTGTGCGATAGACATATAACCTCCTTCGTTGGTTGGTGACATACTACACACGACCTAGAGCGCTGTCAACAGGAAAAAGGATGTTGTTGATGCAACTACAGATCCGTAGACAGTTCCAACGAGAACTCCAACACCAAATGCGCCCATCTTCTTAAACCAGTTCAAGATTATCATCTTCGCCTCCTGTAGCGACCAATGACTCCCCGTCTGCCAGGACAGTGAATACACCGTTCACAACCGTCCCAGCAACTACGATCTCGTGGTTGTGCTTCTTAAGCGTTATTGTGCAGGCAGCGACCCCACTCCTCAGGTACTCTCCCTGGATGTTGCTCCACTCGTAACCCTTAGCGCTCATCTCAAGCGATTCGGCCACAACTAGGCACTGCTGGACCTCAAGCAGGCCCTCCACTGCAGGAAGCGGCTTAGGCTTGGGCTCAGCGTTAGCTAGGGTTGACAATAAATATAACATTACCCACATCGCTCAATCTCCCTCTGGATGTAAAACAGGGCCTTCTGGAGATCCTGCTTGCGGTTTCCTTTGTGGTCAGCGCGCACTAGGTATTTCACCGCGTTGCCCAAAGAGAAGTTTAATTCCCACGCCTCGATGAAGTCGATAGCCTCGATGCTTCCGGCGTTATAGTGGTCTGGGTGGTTGACCATTTCTTTAGCTGACATGACCACCATCCCTAATTACCATAGCGTCAGAAAACAGTTGGTGCTCATGGTATCCAAGTCTGGATGCACGAATCTGCGCGAACCCCATGGCTTGCTCATAAGCAAGATAGGCAGCGGCGCGCTCCTCTGTATCCGGCTCTGTCTTCATCCAGGCAGCGTTAACCGCTATAACCTCGTGCACTGACTCGATATAGTGCTCTCTTGTTGTCTTTCTTTCCATTATATCCTCCTGTACTGGTTATACCCCACAGGATCACGAAAGGCAATCAATAATCGTAACATTCATCGAGTGCCATAGCCAAAGCGACAAGAGGATCCTCGTCAGAGAAGACTCCCTGCTTATACGCAGCGTGCCACTTGTCATCAACCACGTCAGCAGTGAGCGTCACGATCACGTTTCCCCATAGCTCGACAGCCCATAATTCAACGTAGTCCCTGCCGTACCCTGCCCACGAATCACCAGTCATGTCATTCAGGATCACCCACGACTTCTGGCCAAGCCTAGCCCTTCCGTGGTCGAGTTCAAACATAACCCTGCCGGTTTCAGTGGGAACAATCATAGCAAATTCGCCCGCAAGCCTTGACTCGTCGTATATCATGTTTTTCTTTCCTCCTATATGTTTAGTTATACCACCTATAGGGGTATAACCAAATTGCTGGAACGGAGTTTATTGGTTTTCTCCCCCAGCCCACATATTATCTTATATCCTCCTTTGTTGGCTCCCAGTCGTGGCAATCTATGATGTTTCACCGCGACTGGGAGTTTTCGTTTAGGCCCTTTGCCCGCAAGGGGGTATAACGGTGGTAGATTGTAATTACCCCACCTTACTAAATTGGAGATCTCCTAATGGCTTTATCTACCCTCGAAAAGCAGCGCTTGCGCGCAGCCCTAAATAACGTCGAACTCGCTAACCGCGTTGAAACGATGCTTAACTACGTCGACCCATACAGCGACGAGCGTGATTTCCAATCACCTCTTCCATTCCTCAAGATCCAACTCTCTGCTGAGACCCACGCATTCTCTTGCGACGAAGGCGTTGGTTTCTCCGAAGACCTGTCCACTCTTATCACCCAAGGTCAGGCCACTCAGTGGGACGTTGTCATGCCTTTCGGCTTTGAAGCTGTCGACAACGCTGGCGTATTCAGCGGAACCGCGCCCGTATTCTCGGGCTCTGGCGACATCTACGGATTCACTGTTATTGTTTCCAACAACTTCAATTACAAAATGATTGAAATCACAATGACCGTTAACGACGTAGCATAATTTTTCCGTAGCCGTCTGGCTCGGAACTATCCGACAAGGGCTCCAGGGGTTGAGGTGGACCGAACACTGCCTCCCTCTGGAGTTTATGCTTTCAGGAACGAACTAACCCCCAGAGAGTTAAATGCCGTCCCTGGGGGTTTCTCGTTTGTTCTTGGTTCCCCGTGACCGCAGGGTGTCGACCCCCTGCATGCTGGCCAGCGATTGTCACGGCGATTCGGCTTAGAGGCTCATGCTGGTGGTTTCCCAGCGCAATACGCCCGCTCGCCCCATTCCCAGATAATTACACTAGGCAACGGTCGCCAACTTCATCCCGTTGGCTCTACGTCAGGGGCACGCTCGAAGCTGCGTTCGTCAGTAGGAAGAAGGCGTTTGGCCTGTCTCACACTAGGTATATACACCTAGAGGATCCCCGTGTCAACAAAAAGATTAGAAATTTAAGTATCCGCCGCCACGCTTGCTTATTTCCATAGCCACGATTGCGTAGACTGACGTTAGGTGAGCGTCGTCCTTTGCGCTCCCTTCATGCCAGCGAAACTCGGCTTTCTTCTCGTTCCAGATACGCTTAGGGGCAGTCATCTGCTTGGCCCATGACGCGTAGCAAGAGAATGAGTCGCTAGGGAAGATGATCCGCTGCTGCAAGATAGACTGCACATGCTCGTCCATGACTTGTGTACGGTCGACGTTCACGCTCATCTCCTGCCAGTTCAACTTCATACCGAACCGCTCGCGGCCCAGCCTGTCAGTCGGAAAGAAGCGACAAGCGAACACTTGCGCTGCAGTATGGTGTACAGCCCACTCTTGGAACTGCTTCACTAGCCGCATTTCAGGCATGGCGTCGATTACGCATGTGTTAACGTGGAAGTCCAGCATTAGCTTCTTCAGGTCGTCAACACCCTTGGCTTCCGACAGGTGGATAACGTCAAGCATTGGATTGCCATCATCGTCCCTCCGGGTGATCCCGATCTGTATGTTTAGCTTCTTGTTGACGTCCACACCCATGACGACTGTCTCGTTTATGTAGTCCGGGCCACCATAGTAATCTATCTTGCGGCCAGTAGACACCTTGTCCAGGTGGCCACTATTAAGGCTCATGCCTTGCGGCTCGTATCCGAGTCCAAGAGCACCAGCATAGAACGCCTGTATGCGATCCTCATCGTCCGACGCGTCCTCAAATTCCTTATAGATAGAGAATACGCGGTCAGACAGCACGTCCAGTCGAGACATTCGGTAGCTCCTGCGCCTACCAGGACGCTCTGCGACCCAAGACGCCCCGGAGGCTTCCCTGTTGAATGGCTTACCGCACTTGCGGCACACCGGACGAAGGTCTGGCCCCTTGCCGTTGTTCAAGCGCAAGTGAGTCCATCTGGCCTTGTCTCTAGGAACCCAGTTTCCGTTGTCGTCCTGGTGAACGATGGCAGAGAAGAAGTCCATGGGCTGGCGCTCCCCACAGTTTCCACAGGGCCAGTGAAATAGGCGCCCGTCACCCTTGTCGAACAACTTACAGATACCGTGGTTAGCGATAGTCGGGTTTGCAACCTTGTAGGTCTGAGGGTACGGAGACATACGAATACGGTCTTGCGCTTTGGCTAGGTTAGCCGGAACGCACTGCTCAAGCTCGTCGATGATTAGCGTATCCGCCGAGAATTCGATGAAGTCGTTAACGGAGTTCGAACCCAGGAACAGCATGGCTCCCTCACCGAACTCGCGAACGCTCAAGTTCTCCGCACCCTTCTTCTTGCCGTTGTCGTGCGACTGGTAGCCACCTGACATCATCCTGTATTCAGGCACTTCGTTGATCAGAGGCTGGATACGTCGCTGCACGAAACGATTTCGCAGAGAGTGAGTCGGTAGAACGTACGCAACAATCCGGCCCCGTCTACCTGCATTGTGCAGACCTAGCTGGATCAGACACTCCGAACCACCCGTCTGCGTAGCCTTGCAGAGATCCGCTCCGTCGATGTTTGGAAAATCTGAGTAGAACTCAATTAGACTAGGCATGTACGCGAAGTTCATGGGCTGGCCACGAGTGGTTCTATGTACGGTGCAAGCCTTTCCTAACAGAGGATGCTCTGCCTCAAGGGTCGTCCACATGCTTGAGATCTCTTTCGATAGTTCTTCAACTTCTTTCATTGTTGGCCTCATACGCCTTTTCAAGTGCGTCAAGCAGATTGTCTGATTCTGACAGGATCCCCATCTTACTGCTTCCTACAGTATACACTGGATTCCCATCTTCCATGGAGCACCGGATTCCCAGTCCGTTCTCGGCAGCCCATCGGGCAAACCCTTCACGGTGATGCTCAACCTGCACGCCCCTCGGAAGCACGATCATCTTAGGATTGTGCCCACGGGAGTTGGCCAGGGCCCTCGCGGTATCTAGCGCCGCGTAAGCCTCTCCAAACCCGGTGTCGGGACTGGTCCTAATGATTACAAGATCGCCTTGCGAATAGCTGTCGAACGTGCTCATAGCATCCTCCAGACCTGTTATACCATTATTCCCTGTTTAACGCTTCCTGTGGCCTCCTGGATGGATCCATAATCTTCATTATTAGCTCGTCCAGCGTATCATTTTTGATACGGTCACCATCCTCGGGGTACCAGCAGTTCTCTCCAACTGAAAGGATCTCCGGGATCACCGACTCAACGATCAGTCGATCAGACTCCGTCATACTGTCCAGTCTTGGGGTGAACTTCTTAACGAACGACTTAGCGTAACCGTCAGGGAATCCAGCATCCACGATCTTAAGGCTAAGCCTCAATGGGTCCTCCAAAGTAGCCGAAGTCTTCAGCGATCTCGTCCATTATGGAGTCGCTGTACTGCTCGACGAGTCGCGAAGCTGACTCTATGTC
>Ga0208790_1000554_pt1 | contig 18038 bp, 24 predicted proteins | sample 10_taG_FD_184083 | JGI IMG/M metagenome (GOLD analysis project Ga0208790, IMG submission 184083) | Marine viral communities from the Subarctic Pacific Ocean - 10_ETSP_OMZ_AT15264 metaG (SPAdes) (version 2) | ecosystem: Environmental > Aquatic > Marine > Oceanic | place: Pacific Ocean | collected... | reverse complement strand
TGCCTGGTCAACATAGACTTTTTCCACGCCATACAGGGGCAGTGCCGACAATGCAGCCGAGGGGCTCTTGCGGTGGATCAGGTCGGCCTGCTGGTTCTGAACCAGTTGAAAGACTGCGTCTCCGGTATAGAGCAACATCACTTGCTGCTCGAAAACAGCGGCTGACAGCGCCATATCCAGTGCCGCTTTGGCCCGGCCATCGGCATAAGGCCCGGCCCGGTTAATGATCAGGATGGATTTAGTCACTGAGCCTCTCCGAAGCTGACCACACGGTCCGAGTGAACACAGGCATCAACCCATTGTCCCAGCCCGGAAAGCGTAAAGTTGTCAGCCAGATTGGCGGAAGGGCGCTCATAGCGATTCGCTTCTTCGGCATTGAGAATGCCACGTTTCACCGCTGAGGCGATACAGACGACAGCGTCAAGTTGCTGCTCTGCGATAAAAGACTGCCAGGCCTGGTTGATATCGGTTTCATCCTGCGGGTAAACCGCCAGGGACGAACCATGATAAACACCGCGCTGATAGAAAAACAGGCGATAAATCTCATGCCCCTGGTCCAATACTGCCTGGGCAAATTTCAGCGCAGTCAATGTGGCGGGATCACCGTCCGGTGCTGCAAACACGACTAGGGAGAATTTCATGACAGATAAAACCTGGAAGCAGGGCAGTCAAGCCCGGAGTGCGAAAGGATCAACATTTGCCGGCCCCATTAAATGACAGGCGCCGGCAAATGTTCAGATTCAGACCTTATTCATCACCGCTGAATGCAGTCAGCAGGTTCAGCAGGCTGATGAAGATGTTATACAGCGAAACATACAGCGTGACTGTCGCCAGAATGTAGTTTCTCTCGCCACCGTTCACGATAGCACCTGTCTGCATCAGGATGGCCGCGCTGGAGAACAGCATAAAGCCAGCTGACAGCGCCAGTTGCAGGGCAGGCATCTGAACGAAGATGTTCACCACCATGGCGACCAGCAGCACAATAAAGCCAGCAACCATGAAGCCACTCAGAAACGAGAAGTCTTTGCGGCTGACCAGCGCATAGCCTGACAGACCGACAAAAATGGCAGCGGTGCCACCCAGAGCTGTCATCACCAACTGACTGCCATTACTGGTAGCCATGTACATGTTCAGAATTGGCCCCAGGGTGTAACCCATAAAACCCGTCAAAGCGAATACTGCCAACAAGCCCCAGGCACTATTGGCCAGCTTGTGGGTCAGAAACAGCAAACCGTAAAAACCAATCAACATCATCCAGATATTAACCGGTGCAGCATTGCTGGCCATGGCGAACCCTGCGGTCAGGGCGCTGAAGCCCAGCGTCATGGCAAGCAGCATGTAGGTGTTACGGAGTACCTTGTTGACTACAACTGCCGACTCTTTTGTCTGGGTACGTGCAGTCTCAAACGGGTACTGGTTCATAAACGGATGCCTCCAATTCGAATTAACGATGAAATATCAGCCTCTAATCATACGGAATGGCCCCGCGAAATCAACGAAAATCGGTAGCAAACCAGTCGAAAAAGCCGAGCAGAAGAGGGTAGAGAGCAGGGCAAATACAAATTCCCTGTTGACTGAAAGAAAAATTATAGTAACATGCCGCTTCTCGCTTTGCGGAGGGGTGGCAGAGCGGTTGAATGCACCGGTCTTGAAAACCGGCGTAGGCTAATAACCTACCCAGGGTTCGAATCCCTGCCCCTCCGCCATTTCAAAAGCACTCCAACGCCTAACTTACTGACAAACCAATTAATTTTGCCAAAGCTCAACCCGGCAGGGATGAGAACGAAGTTCGATAAATTGCGCCAGCAATTTAAGACGAGCGCGCCAGCGCGAAGCCCGAAGGGACGATTTCGCCCCAAGGCGAAAGCGGTCAATCCCTGTCCCACCGCTTGCCAGGAACCACCGACCTCGAAAATGTCTCTTAATATTCACTTCCCACCTCAAACACTACTACCAATAGCTAACTGCCAGAATAACGTGAACACCGTACTATTCAGATAAACGTGCGCACGGCTATATCTATCGGATTGGTGTTGTGACATCTGGCCTATTGCGATATCAACAACTTACAGAGAGTATTTGAAAAATAAACGTGCGGGAATAGTGTGCAGCGGGGTAGGGAATGTGCGCTGGCACACTAATATAATGTTATGGAGCAATTCGCTCGTGCCAGTAGCCAGGCTTTCTGGAGTGATGTGCAAAAGCGACAACAGTGATCGTTTGGTTATCGACTATCGTCACAAGGGAGAAAGGAAATCGTTGAAGAATAAGTCTTTTAGCTCCCAGCTTGGAAGCTTCACCAACCATGGGTATAAGCGGAGGGTTTGGTTTACTGAGCCTGGTTGTAGCCTGCTCAAACGTATCGATCAGTTGGCCTCCAAGGCCGGGGACTTCCAATTCGTACCACGCAACGGCTTCGATCAACTCTTCGGTAGCTTCCGTGCTAACCTTTACCTTCAAAATCAGCTCCTTATCCGAGCCCTAGCACGTGCAATGGCTTCATCTGCATCCATGAGTTCTGTTTTGCCAGATTCAATGTCATTGATTCTACGGCAAATTTCAGAATCCCAGGCCTCTGCGACGCTAATATCGGCAGGGCCATCCAAACTTGCTACCAAATCATGCGCAAGTTTGGCTCGCTCTCGCTCAGACAGTGTCATAGCGGCGTTTGTAATACTTTCAAGTTGGGCTGTATCCATCGTATTTACCAAAAATAACAAAGCGGTAATGGTTAAATGATGCAGCAAAATACAGCCCATAACAAGGCCAAGCACAGCGACAGCTTTTTCGCTGCGGCTTCACCTCCACTACAAAGCTGCGCGTGTTGGCGGCGTTAGGGCTCGTCGTAGTGACCACCCAGAGCGAAGATGTAGATTGATGATTCATCGAACCGATACACAATCCTATCCTTCTGGGATATGCGTCTGGACCAAAAACCGGACAGGTTATGCTTCAGCGGTTCAGGTTTACCCAATCCAACAGCGGGGTTGTCGCAGCGAATGAGCACTTTAATTATCTTGCGAGTCGCATCGTGCAGTTTTTTGTCCTTTTGGCGCATGGCTTCATACGCCTCCCAGGTCTTGCTCTCAAATACCAGTGATCTCATCCATTTGCTCTTTGGTCGGCGTGTATCCTTTACGCTGTGCGTGGGTTTTGGCCGACTCAGCCAGTTGCCGCATCAGACTACTGTTTTGCAGAACATACAGCGTTTCCTGCTCGCGCTCCCAGTCTTCAGCGCTCATCACCACAAAGTCTTGCCCAGATCGTCGGGAGATCCTTATTGGTTCATGTCTACTAACACTTTGTTCTACAAGCTTTTTCAGGTTATCCCTGAACTTATTTACACTTACTGTTTCCATCGCAACCACCAATATATGTACGGGAATGCCGTACAAGTATACTCTAGCTGCCCTAACAACCACAAGCAATCACAAGCAATCGGACGCCAGCGAAGCTGGCGCCGTTGTTGATGGGCGTTAACAGCCACCTGAAATCCACCTCTCTTGCCAATTGAGTAGAAAAGGGATAATTTATACTCATGAGCAATTTCGAGTACGACGACGACAAAAGTCAGGCCAATCTGGAGAAACACGGTATCGACTTTCTGGATGCCCAAGTGCTATGGGAAGATCCCGATCTACTGGAGATTCGGGCCAGATCCGATGATGAACCTCGGTTTTTGGCCATAGGCCGTATAGGCTCCAAGCACTGGTCTGCCGTCGTCACCTACAGAAACGGAACGATCCGGCTCATTTCTGTAAGGCGTTCCCGGACAAGAGAGGTAGAGTTATATGAAAGCTAAAGATTTTGACAAGAAGTTCGACCAAGGCAAAAAAGACATCATTGATGATCTTGACCTATCCACGGCGCGTCGCGCCAACCAGGATCAGAAGCGTATCAACGTCGACTTCCCTTCATGGGTAGTAGAGTCATTGGATCGTGAGGCGGCTCGTATTGGTGTTACTCGGCAGTCTATTATCAAAGTCTGGCTGGTTGAGCGTTTAAAGGCAGAAGCTGCTAACAAACCGCTGAATGGTGACGCCGCAAGCGGTGCACATTAGCGGAGCGTTAGCTGTCAAATTCGCAACAAGTACGCTGTAGTCGGAACCTTGCTGAAGTGATACTATAGTGATACTTCAGGAGGGGTAGCCCATGAAAGTTGAACTAGTCACCAACCTCAAGCGTCAAGCAACGAAGATCCTGGCTGATTTGCACGAAAGCAAAGAGGCCGTCTTAATAACCGAACATGGTCAGCCGTCAGCCTATCTGGTTGATGTTCATGACTATGAATTTATGCAGCGCAGACTGGCACTGCTGGAAGGATTGTCCAAGGGAGAGCGGGCAATTCTGGAGGGCAAGACAACCTCCCATAGCAAAGCCAAGAAGCGGATGCAGAAGTGGCTGAAGTAATATGGACAGACCCGGCGTTGGACCAATTGGAGGAGATCGCGGAATACATTGCTCTGGATAAGCCCAGTGCGGCTTCAAACCTTGTGAAGACGATCTTCTCTACAGTTGAACGGCTTGAGCAATTTCCGGAGTCTGGCCATGCTCCACCAGAGCTGCCTGATTCGATCTACCGAGAGCTGTATGTTAGACCTTGCCGGATTTTTTATCGCAGCGAAGATGAAGTTGTTCTTATTTTGCATGTCATGAGAGAAGAAAGGCAGCTTCGCAGATTTCTTTTAGAGCCTGAGTTGGACAGCTAACAATCAATTGCACGCGACCAGCGATGCTGGCGCGTGAATACGGGCGCTATGTGTACTCATCAGATTGGAGGAGCAGATGAAATCCATCACGACTTCGCTCATGTTTGTCGGGGAGCAGGCCGGGAAAGCCGAGGAGGCAATCAGGTTCTATATCTCTTTATTTCCTGGTTCACAGATCACCGATATTCAGCGCTACGGAGCCGGTGAGCATGAGCCAGAAGGTTCGACCAAAATGGCCCGGTTTACGATAAACGGAACCGAGTTAATGGCGCTGGACAGTCACCTTGATCACCAATTTAGTTTTACTCCCTCCATGTCATTGTATGTCGAGTGTGAGTCCCTGAGCGAAATTGAGGGGGCTTTTCGGGCCTTAGCCGACGGCGGCTCGGAGCTGATGCCTTTGGATAACTATGGCTTTAGCCAGAAGTTCGGGTGGCTGAAGGACAGGTACGGCGTGTCTTGGCAACTCAACCTATCGGATTAACGTGGCGGCAGAGTCAACACATAACCAAGCGTCGGCAGCCGGACGCTCGCAAGCTCGCGCCGGTCGGTATGCGCGGCGTTATGCAATACGAGGTAAGAAATGAATAAAGGAGCATTGACATTTTTCTGCGGAAAAATGGGGGCAGGGAAAACTACAAAGTCTCGTGAAATCTCCCAAGAGCGAAACGCCGTGCTGCTCTCAGAAGACGATTGGCTTTCATCTATTTATCCGAATAGCATCAAGACCTTAGAAGATTACATTGAATATTCTGACCGGCTTAAGCCTCAAATGAAGAAATTGGTTCAATCGATCTTGGTGTCTGGATCTGACGTGGTAATGGATTTTCCGGCAAATACAATTCCGCAACGAGAGTGGTTTAAAAGCATTTTTTCAGAGATCCAAGCTCCACATGAACTAATCTACATTGATCAACCAAATGAGATTTGCCTCGGGCAAATCGCTAAAAGGCGGATAGAACAACCTCAGAGAGCGGCAACTGATACGGAAGAGATGTTTGAAATGGTCACAAGGTACTTTGTTGCACCCACACCTGAAGAGGGGTTCAACACAACCGTAGTTGAGGCAAATGCATAACCATCGCAATAGTGCCCATCATCGTCGATTGGGCATTTGGATAACTATCAGGGCGTTACGACCTCGGATTTGAGGGGTACGACTGCCCTGAAAGAAAAGGAAAAACTCATGAAAAGGACTATTCGAGCATCGCTGCTGTTGCTTGCCTTACTTCCAATATCACTCTCAGCACAGGATTCGGACTTCCGGATGAACCAAGAATTCGCTGACCATTTCGCCAGGGAATGGATCGAGGCATGGAATGCCCATGATCTAGAACGCATACTCTCGCACTACACCGAAGAGTTCCGTATGAGTTCGCCGCGCATTATCGAGCTCGACTTTAGTGACGCAACGATTCACTATCGGTCAATATCCAATGACCGACTAGCGACGGAGGTGTTCATATTCGACGAGCACGGCGAGGTTATCGAGGCGTTTGCCCATTATCGCTTTGGAGACTCGACTCGTTAGGTTTTTTCAACAATCTGCTGAGCGATTGAACTATACTTGCCTTATATGAATCACAAAATCTCCCTGAACTATGCCTGTTGATCTGAAAGCGCTCTTTCCCAAACTGACCAATTTGTTACATGACGCTGTCTTTGTAGTCGACCAGGATGATCAGGTCGTCTATGTGAGCGATGCATGCGAGCCACTGCTCGGATATCGTGCCGATGAATTGATGGGCACGTCGATCAGCAACTATGTGCATCCAGATGACCAGGGGGCCACACGTGCGTCCATTATTCAAGTTATGGAAGGTCAGCCCCACAACGACTTCTGTAACCGTTATATCCACAAGGATGGCACTACGGTCTATATCCTCTGGTCTGCCCGCTATTCCGAAGAAGACGGTGTCCGGATCGGCGTGGCGCGGGATGTGACGGCCTTGAGGCAGACCGAGGAGAAACTGCGTTTCCTCGCCCATCACGACCCTTTAACAGGGCTTGCCAACCGGCTGCTATTCCATGAGAGACTGGAATCAGCCATGCGTGCGGCCCATCGCCATCAGAACAGCCTGGCTTTGTTGTTTCTTGACCTCAATGACTTCAAGCACATCAATGATGTCCATGGACATGCCATGGGTGACCGGGTGCTTTGCATGATGGCAGGACGGCTGAAGGACTGCATTCGGGAGACGGACACTGTGGCCCGGATGGGTGGCGATGAATTCACTGTGCTGTTGACGGACATCCAGTCGGTGGAAACCGTATCCAGAAAAGTGGAGCAGATCATCGCAGCAGTGGCCGCTCCCCTGGGTGCCGAATTCGGCAATATCAAGACACCATCTTGCAGTATCGGAGTGGCTTGTTATCCAGCGGACGGGGAAGACGCAGACACCCTGTTGAGTCGTGCTGACGCTAATATGTACCGGCGGAAACGGCGATCTCAGTATTAAGCCTTGGCTTCTAAATGCTGGTTACGCGATATCGAACACCCAGTTTTTCAATTCAGGAGTGCTTCCTGGTATTGAAGAGATTGATTTTCTCATTGTCACGGGTGGTCCAATGAGTGTAAATGATGAGTCACAATATCCTTGGCTCATAGAAGAGAAAAACTTTATTAAAAGCGCTATTGAAGCCGGAAAGCCTGTTCTTGGAATCTGTTTGGGCGCTCAGCTAATCACTGATGCAATGGGTGGCAAAGTTTGTCCAAATTCAGAAAAAGAAATCGGGTGGTTTCCTGTTGAAGCGGTTGATCTGGAAAATTCTTCTGCTTATCGGTTTCCAGAGGAAACCGAAGTATTCCATTGGCATGGTGAAACTTTCAGCCTGCCAGCAGGCGCAGTCCAAATAGCAAAGAGTCAAGGCTGTAACAACCAAGCCTTTCAAATTGGTAGCAATGTTATCGGTTTGCAGTTTCATTTAGAAACAACACCAGTATCAGCACAATCTATCGTCGAGAATTGTAGAGATGAGCTTGTCGAAGGGTTGTATATTCAAACTGAAACTGAAATTCTTTCCGCTCCTGAAGAACGTTATTCATCAATAAACCGCTTAATGGGAAGCATTCTCGAATATCTGCATGCAAGCAATAGTGGATGAATGAAATCGATTATGATTTTACAACTCGAAGACGCTTTTCCTGAGCACTTAGATGAACTTGGGAATCCAAATGAATTCAGAAAACATATTCCAGTCAATTCCCGACAACATTGACGAAGAGATCTTTGAAACGCTTGCGCAAAGTAATAATGTAAAAATAGAGCGAATCATCTCAAAAGGGCATCAATCACCTGAGTCAGGCTGGTATGACGAAACCCGGAATGAATGGGTCATTGTCCTGAAAGGTGAAGCCATCATTGAATACGAGTCAGGTGAGCAGGCGAAACTAGTTGAAGGTAGCTTTATCAATATACCTGCTCACACAAAACACAGGGTGTCATGGACAAAGCCAGATACCGAAACGGTTTGGCTCGCAGTTCATTATTCATCAGCGCCAGGGCAATGATTCAGGGAAGAAGTATTGATGGAAACCAAGATCTTACACGATGGGGCAGCATCCTTTGAGGTCTCTGTACGCGGCCCAGACTCTTCAGCAACAAGTGTTTTGTCGGGGGAAACCCCGAAAGACACGAGACTCTGCTGGACACTCTGGCCGCCGAAGGGTGGTTCGTTATCGCACCACACTTTGAGCGGTTGGCTTCTACGGCTCAAAGCGAGTGGTTAGCTGAAAACATGCCCGACCGGGAGAACATCGAGATTCAGATTAATGAAGGTGCCGGCCATTTCTCGTATATGGACTTGCCACCACCACATATTGTTGATGCCATGCCGAATAAGACCGAATTTCTTAATGAGCATGCCAGAGTAATCTGTGAATTCCTGTCAAGCTAATCGATCTCGCTACTTCGCGGTCGTTTAACTTCGGCTAAACCTGTGCATTACCTACATATCTTAGAATAAGGGAATTTGATGACTGATTATTCTGGTTCTTGTCTGTGTGGCACGGCGAAATTTGCCGTGCAAGGGCGGTTTGATAGTTTTTACCTTTGTCACTGTCAGCATTGCCAAAAAGATACCGGGTCTGCGCATGCGGCAAACTTATTTTCACAGTCAGCTAAACTGACCTGGTTAGCCGGTGCAGATTCGGTGACTACCTTTACGCTACCAGGTACTCGCCACAACAAAAGTTTTTGTAAGTTTTGTGGTTCCGCATTGCCAAGCACCCATCAGGCAGGTCTGCTTGTTGTTCCTGCCGGATGCCTGGATACTGAGTTCACTATGTTGCCAACAGCTCATCTATTTACATCCAGTAAAGCTGCCTGGGATAGAGAGTTAGAGGCATTGCCAACGTTTGAGGCGCTGCCAACATAGCAACGGCACGCAAGGTGCGCTACACGTCGTGTATCGTAAGACGCAGCAATTGCACGGAATCGCGTAAGTAAAAAAGACGGCAATAGCCCAGAGTAGCCATATACCAAGGCAAGAAAACAAAGGAGATACCCTGATGTTGATCAAATTCTACAGTGAGGAGTCAGCGGAATTCGTCATGCTCGATAGCACCGCCGATCAATTGCTCACCATGATGGGCCACGGTGGCAGCACGGAAGGGTCGGTCAGCGGTGAGGCGCTGGCCTCGGCAATGGATCGCTTGACGTCCGCCATGGCGCGCGAGCAGGATAAATCACCGGCCAGCACGAAAGCTGATGAGAACCAGGCAGACGACGAATGGGATGAAGATGAAGACAGCGACTCTGCCGAAGAAGTGACGCTGTCAGCCCGGGCCGCACCTCTGATGACAATGCTGCGTCGAGCCAGGGACTCAGACGGTTATGTCATGTGGCGTCCGGACTGACGCTGACACCGGCGCCAACGCTGGTTCTGGCCCTGGCTAAAGGGTAGTTCCACTAAGTTGTCTCCACCCTGAATTCGATACAATGAACAACATCCTGTTACCCTGATTGACGAAGCTTTCAAGCAGGAGGTAACCGATGTCGCAACATGCCACGCTTTACCGAATGGAAACTGACGAGCATATTTGTCCGTTCGGGCTGAAGTCCAGAGATTTGCTGCGCCGTAAAAAGTTCAAAATCGATGACAATACCTTCAAAACCCGCGAAGAAGTCGAGCGATTTAAAGAAGCTCACAACGTTGATACCACGCCTCAGACATATATCGATGGTGAACGTATAGGTGGTTATGACGCCCTCAGAGAACATTTTGGCCTGGAGGAAGAAGGCGGTAGTGGTACCACCTACAAACCTGTGATTGCCATCTTTTCCGCCTGTTTTCTCGCTGCCCTGGCATTGGTGTGGTCGAGCCAAAGCGGGCTGCAGCCAGGCCCCGTTCTGATTCACTTTGTTGGGTTAAGCATGCTGGTTCTTGCGGTGCAGAAACTGCAGGATCTGACAGCATTCAGTAATCAGTTTATTACCTATGATTTGCTGGCCATGCGACGTGTGAGGTACGCCTATGTTTATCCCTTTGCCGAAGCCTACGCTGGTCTGGGTATGCTTCTGGGTGTCTGGCATTTACTGTTCGCACCGGTTTCATTGTTTATTGGTACCGTTGGCGCAATATCGGTATTCAAGGCAGTCTATATCGAAAAAAGGGAGCTGAAGTGCGCCTGTGTCGGTGGTGACAGCAATGTACCACTGGGCTTCATTTCACTGACTGAAAACCTTTTCATGATTGGCGCTGGTGCCTGGATGCTGTTATCAGTTTTATAAACTGACAACTTCCGCACCATATATGAGCAATTTCAACCTTTTCAGATAGATGTATCATCTGGTATTCGACAAACGCTACACAAGTGCTATGCTCGGGAGACAACATAATACAACCCAGGAGCACAGGATGAAGCTGGCACGTCGACTTATCAGCCATATCGTTTTACCTGCATGCTGTCTTGGTCTGGCCAGTACGTCGCTGGCCCAGGGCAGCAGTTCAGATCTCATTGACAGTCAACAGGCCGTGGAGTGGTTACAGGAATTTGTCCGCATCGACACGGTTAACCCACCTGGTAATGAGTACCGCGCCGTAGAATTCTACAGCGAAATCTTTGACCGTGAAGGTATTGAATACGAGACGGCTGAAAGCGCACCTGGGCGAGGTAATATCTGGGCCAGGCTTGAGGGCGGTGATGAACCAGCCATCATACTTTTACAACACACTGATGTCGTTCCAGCAGATCGTGAACACTGGTCCTTTGAGCCCCTGTCCGGTGATCTCAGTGATGGTTATATCTATGGTCGTGGCACCCGGGATATGAAAGGGCTGGGCATTGCCCACCTGGTCAGTTTTCTGAACCTGCATCGTTCAGGGGTGGAGCTGAATCGCGATGTGATTTTTCTGGCGACTGCCGATGAAGAGGCCGGTGGAATGTACGGTGTTGGCTGGTTGATCGAAAACCATCCGGAAATTTTTGCAGATGCCGGTTTTCTGCTAAATGAAGGTGGTGGCGGTACGCGTATTGAAGATGACATCACTTTCGGTGTCGAGGTCACTCAAAAAGTACCCGTGTGGCTGCGACTGAATTCAGTGGATGTACCAGGTCATGGTTCATCGCCACGTGTCACTTCATCTGTGACACGTATTGTCACTGCCCTGAATTTACTGCTGGAAAATCCGTTTCCTCCCCGTGTTATTGATCCGGTCCAGCGCTATTTTCAGGGGCTGTCAGCGAACATGACATCAGACTGGGCAGCGAGCGGGTATGCCGATGTGCGTTCAGCGATTAATGATCCTGAATTTATCAGTCAACTGCACGAAAGCAGGCCCGGCCATCATGCGTTGTTACGTGACACGTGCTCCATGACCCGCTTCGAGGCTTCCAACAAGATCAATGTGGTGCCACCGACAGCCTGGGCGGAACTGGATTGTCGTATTCTGCCTGACAAACCGGCAGAACAGTTTGTTGATGAGTTAACAGCCTTGATTGAACCGGCCGGGGTGGAGGTGGAAGTGATTATGGCATTCACGCCAGCGATCTCAAGCACTAACACCCAGTTGTTCCGTGCCATTGAAAATGTCACTGGCGAGCTGCATCCGGGATCGCGAGTATTGCCTTCAGTCAGTACCGGTTTTACGGACAGTCACTTTACCCGTGACCTGGGTATCATCAGCTACGGGTTCAATCCCATGATTACTGATGTTGGTGAGCATACCGGCGTGCATGGCAATGACGAACGTGTGCCTGCTGATTTGTTCCGTCAGGGTGTAGAAGATTTTTACACGGTACTGCGTAACGTCGTGACTAGATAAACCGTTTGATCGTTTACATGTTAAAAAGCCGGGCTAGAATCGTTCAGCCCGGCTTTTTCAGTTATTTGGCTCATCCTTTTGACTCAATATCTCAAGGCGTACCAATTATGCCAATTACGCGATCACGCGATTATGCAAAGCCACTTTCAGTCTCTTGCTTGCGTTGAGTCCGCTGATGCACCCAGCCATATAGTGCCGGGAGTACCACCAATGTCAATAACGTCGAAGAGATAATGCCGCCAATCACCACTGTCGCCAGTGGACGCTGTACCTCTGCACCCGTGCCCGTGTTGAAAGCCATTGGCACAAAGCCGAGGCTGGCGACCAATGCTGTCATTAGCACGGGTCTGAGTCGGGTTAGTGCGCCACGATGAATGGCCTCCTGCAAAGGAAGGCCTTCGTGCCAGAGGTTGCGGATAAAGGTCAGCATCACCAGACCATTCAACACAGCGACACCAGACAGGGCGATGAAACCGACACCGGCAGAAATCGATAGCGGCATGCCTCGCAAATACAGCGAGAGAATCCCGCCCGTTAACGCCAGTGGTACGCCACTGAAAATGATCAGCGCATCTTTAAACGAGGAAAAGGCCATCACCAGTAAGCCCAATATCATTACCAGCGTCAGTGGCACGACCAGCGACAGGCGCTCAGTCGCTGAAGCCAGCTGCTCAAATGTACCACCATATTCCAGCCAGTAACCGGGTGGAATATCGACATTGCTGACAACATTCTCCCGCACCTCTTCAACAAAACTGCCCAGGTCTCGTTCCCGGACATTTGCTGTGACCACAATACGGCGTTTACCGTTTTCCCGGCTTATCTGGGCAGGACCAGGTGACATCTCAACACGGGCCAGCTCCTGTAACGGGACAAACAGCGTATCACCCGCCTGATCCTGCACTGGAACCGGAAGCACCTTGAGCTTCTCCGTGTTCTGCCGTACTAACTCGGGCAACCTGACAACCAGCTCAAACCGTCTGTCGCCTTCATAGATGATGCCGGCAGTATGACCACCCACCGCAGTGGCTACCCATTCCTGAAGATAACTGACATTCAAGCCATAACGTCCAAGCGCTGTTCGATTGGGCACGACAGACAAGGTAGGCAGGCCATCAACCTGCTCAATGCGAGCATCAGCGGCACCAGGGGTCTGATTTACCTGCTCGAGAATGTCATCTGCCCGACTGCGAAGAATGTCAAAGTCATCACCAAACAACATGATGCCGAGATCAGCACGAACCCCGGAAATCAGTTCATTGAAACGCAGTTCAATGGGCTGACTGTATTCATAGTTACTGCCCGGAATCTGATTCAATCGCTGTTCAGCCTCTGCAATCAGTTCAGCTTTGCTTTTATCTGGATTGGGCCAGGTGTCTTTGGGTGAAAGAATCACATAGCCATCGCCAATATTCGGCGGCATCAGGTCAGTGGCAATTTCTGCTGTGCCAATTCGAGTAAAAGCCGTCTCGATTTCCGGCATGGCAATCAGGGATTTTTCGATCCGCTGCTGAATTGCCACCGACTGCTCGAGGCTGGTGCCGGTAATCCGAATGGCTTGAACTGCAAAGTCACCTTCATCCAGTTGCGGAATGAACTCGGTTCCCATGTGTGTGGCCAGCCAGAGACAGCCTGCTACCAGCAGAACAGTAAAGCCTGCTAGCAGCGCTCGTCCTTTAATGGCCAGCGCCAAGACCGGTTCGTAAATTCTTTTTGCGCCACGTATCACTATATTTTCTTTTTCCTGAACCGGTTTGTTCATCACTACCGCGACTGCAGCCGGCACAAAGGTAAAACTGAGCGCCATGGCACAGAGCAGGGCAATGGTCACAGTGAGCGCCATTGGTTGAAACATTTTACCTTCAACACCGGTCAGCGCGAAGATAGGCAGGTAAACAGCAGTGATAATAATGATTCCAAAGACACTAGGCCGGATCACTTCTGCCGTGGCGACATAAACCGTTTCCAGACGCTGTTTTAACGGCAACACCTCACCAGTCTGGCGCTGTGACAGCCGTCTGACCGCGTTCTCCACAATGATGACAGCACCATCAACAATCAACCCGAAGTCCAGTGCACCCAGACTCATCAGGTTGGCAGAAACCCCGGTACGGACCATACCCGTTAATGTCATCAGCATGGTCAACGGTATTACCGCAGCTGTGATCAGTGCCGCACGCAGGTTGCCCAGCAGCACAAACAATACTGCAATCACCAGCAATGCACCCTCGATGAGGTTTTTGCTAACCGTCGCGATGGCCTTATCCACCAGTGCCGTTCTGTCATACACGGCATTGGCGTTGATGCCTTCGGGCAATGAGCCCTGGATCACGCCCAGGCTGTCAGCCACATCCTGGGCTACCGTGCGAGAGTTCTCACCGAGCAGCATCATGGCTGTACCCAATACCGTTTCTTTGCCATCGGCTGTTGCGGCACCGGTTCGCAAAGCACTGCCAATAGCAACTTCGGCAATATCGCCGACTCTTATTGGTGCCTGGTCAACATTTTTCACGATGACATTGGCGATATCCTCGATATTGGTCAACTGCCCAGGGGAACGAACCAACAACTGTTGGCCGTTTCGCTCGATAAAGCCGGCACCACGGTTGTCATTGTTTTCCTCCAGCGCTGTATTGATATCCTCAAGCGTCACACCCATGTTGAGCATACGGGTTGTATCAGGTAACACATGGTATTGCTTGTCATAACCGCCAATACTGTTGACCTCAACGACGCCATTGACCTGCGACAGTTGTGGCTTGATGATCCAGTCCTGGATTTCCCTGAGATCCTGGGCAGTATAAGGACTGCCGTCAGGCTTTCTGGCGTCTGGCTCAGCAGTCACTGTATACATGAATATTTCGCCCAGGCCAGTGGATATCGGCCCCATCTCAGGTTCAATACCTTCTGGAATGACACTGCCAATTGAGGCCAGTCGAGTATTGATCAGGTTCCGGGCAAAATAGATATCGGTACCTTCATCGAAGACTACTGTCACCTGTGAAAGGCCGTATCGGGACAACGAACGTGTATAGTCCAGAGCAGGCAGACCATACAAGGCTGTTTCAATCGGGTAGGTGACCCGTTGCTCAACCTCCAGCGGCGAGTAACCCGGTGCTGAGGTATTGATCTGGACCTGGACATTGGTGATGTCGGGCACAGCATCAATAGGTAATTGCTGATAGCTCCAGACACCGCCGGCGATAATCACCAGGCAAAAAGAAAGTATCAGGTATCGTCGCGCTATTGAGAAGCGCAGTAGTAAATTAATCATATGCGCTCCTTAATGGCTGTGTTCAGCCTGAGATTTCTGGATATCCGCCTTAATAAAAAAGCTGTTGCCGCTCACGTAGGTATCTCCCGTCTGCAGTCCGCTTAAGACCTCAGCATTGACACTGTCTTGTTCGCCGATTTGCACCGGCACAAAACGATAGTCTTCACCTGACTGAACAAAGACGCCGGTTTCACCTTCCATGGTTTGCAGGGCCTTCCGGGGAATGACAAGTACTTTGCTCTCGCTGCTAATCTCGATTTCAGCGCTGACAAGTTCGCCCGGCATCAATGCTTGCGGGCTGTTTGCCAGGCTGACCCGGGCTGTCACATAAGGACGATCGAGCGAGGGAAGCAACTGATCAATTGCAGCGGGAATCCGGTTATCGTTGACCAGGACAGTGACTGACTGGCCAGGTTCAACACCTGGCTGGGTGCGGGGGAATATCTGCAACTCAGCCCATAAGCCATCAAAATCCACGATGGTAAACAGCACCTGATCCTGAGTGACTTCTCCCGCATTAGCATGCCGCTCCAGGACCACACCACTGATAGGTGCGGTAATCGCATAGCTGGAAAGGCTTTCATTCGACTGAATCTGCGCCAGTTGCCGTCCGGCTTCGACCCGTTCTCCAAGTGTAGCGTTAACTTCGCGAATGGTACCGGTATAACGTGCCCTGACATGGCTGATTTGCTCTGGCCCCACAGCCAGTCTGCCGTAGGCGGTTACGGTTTGTGAGATCACACCGGGACCTGCCTGGGAGACCTCTATACCAGCCTGTCGTGCGGCCTCTGCCGATATTGCGGTTTCATGAACTTCTGTGTGGGCTAAGCCTGAATCGTGTTCATGCCCGGATTCATCAAACTCTTGCTCCGACTCGTTGTGTTCATGCTCAGACTCATTATGTTCTTGCGCAAGCGTTCCTGCCGAAAACAGTGCCAGCATAACCACCATCATCAGGGCAACAACACCGGCAAAACTATCTTTGAAAATATTCATATCATTATCCTGTTTATTGAGCTGAAGGGGGGGGCGTGGTGTCGGATGTCATCCGCAGTGTCATGCCGGTCAGCTGTTCAATCAGCGCCAGACTCTGGTGACCCCGTGTTGCCTGATCAATCAGGGTGGCCCTGGCATCAAGCAGTTCCTGTTCGGCTAAAATCAGCTCCTGATAACGCAGCAGACCCTGTTCGTAGCTATCACGTGTCACGACCAGTGCTCGTTCCAGGTCGGGGACGACATCACCTCTCATGCGAGTCGCTGCTGCGACTGCCTGCTGGTAAAGTGAATAGGCACGCATCAATCGGCTTTGCAGATCGAGTAATGCCTGCTCTCGTTCTATGGACACTAACTGCTGATCCAGCCGCTCACGCTCCAGGTAGGCCTGGTTGCGTTGCGCGACAAAAAGTGGAATGGAAACGCCAGCTACCATCGCCGTATCGTTGCTGCCGGCAAGGTGTCGCAGGCCAAACTGCCAGGCAACATCCTGGCGGCTTTGACTGGCCTGAAGACTTAGCTCAGCCGCTTGAATACGCGCCCGGTCGGCATAAATTTCCAGAGCAGGGGATTCACTTAGCAGGTCCAGCAAACCGTCAACTGGCCTCAGTGGATCAAAATGCAGAAAATTCCCTTCAAGACGATCAAAGGTGGGGTTCGCTTCCCCCCAATAAAGGGAAAGAGATATTTGACCACGCTCCAGCTCAGCCGAGACCTGATCCAGGGCTATTTCAGCTTGTGACAGACGCGCCCTGGCCAGCATCAGTTCCGCTTCCGAAGCGGCGCCATTATCAAAACGGTTTTGCACAGAGCGAAGCATATCAGCAGAAATTTGCCTGGCTTCACGCTTGAGCGCCAGATCTTCCTGGGTACTGAGTACCGCAATATAATCGGCAACCAGTTTGCCCAATACATCCAGCGTCATCACGCGTTGCTGGGTCGCCGTTTTTTGCATGCGAGCTTGCGCAAGCGAGGTTCTCGCCTCCCGCTTGCCCCCAAGTTCAATGACAGAGGACAGGGCGATGGTCAGATCTGCACTGTCTACGCCCTGAAATTGACGGCTGCCAAAGGCGTTCTCCAGTTCAACATCGACGGTGTAGCCGGGTTTTAATGCGGCTATATCGACTTCCATCGACTGCTGGCGATCCAGAATGCTAAAGCGCCGCAAGCTTGGGTAAGCTTCAAGCGTACGTTCAACGGCCTGGGTCAATGTCAGTGTATTATCAACTGACTGCGCCAACGTCTGCGGCATAGCGCTGACGACGTACACACTCAGCACGGCTGTCAGCCAGAGGCGAACAGCATAATGATTTTTCATGGGTAATTTCTCCCGAACAAAAGCTTCTAATGCATTGTTATGACAATACATTTGTTCGTGTTAATAACGATTTTGCTTATTGCTCAGGCGATGGGCGGAGGAAGGTCAGGCGTTATCGCCGACAGAATGAGAGTGTAGTGATAGGAGGGAACCGAGTTCCCCGTTGAGGCGTCGGATAGTGGTAAGTGCGCATCATGGATGAGATGCAGTACACCATGACAATGGCAGCAATGCTGACAATCCAGATCAGAAACCACAGCTTCGTCATAGCTCTGATCGTGGTGATTATGACTACTATTGGCAATAAAAACCCCGAAATCGCTTTCATCGGATTGCTTTAGCGCGCCATGGTGATGCTCGGTCGCGATGAGTTCATCCACATGCGATTCGCCTGCCTGGTGCACCTGGTGCTTGTCAGACGCCAGCGCAACCGATTGCAGGCTGATCAGAAAGATCATGAAGTAGAGAACGACTTTTC
>Ga0208790_1000553_pt1 | contig 18054 bp, 18 predicted proteins | sample 10_taG_FD_184083 | JGI IMG/M metagenome (GOLD analysis project Ga0208790, IMG submission 184083) | Marine viral communities from the Subarctic Pacific Ocean - 10_ETSP_OMZ_AT15264 metaG (SPAdes) (version 2) | ecosystem: Environmental > Aquatic > Marine > Oceanic | place: Pacific Ocean | collected... | reverse complement strand
CATATTTTCTATAACTGTACCATAAGAATCAGTACCATTAGGGTGAGTTATATCATATAAATTATAATCAATTTCCTCATCACTAAGAGCAAATTTAGTAATTTTAAATGCTCCTTGTGAAAGTCTTTGTCTTCCCTTTTTAGTTAAAATTGCGTCTACGGTTATTGTTGTATTGTCTAAAAATCCCATTTTTTTACTCCATTTAATAAAATTTTGGATGTGTTACATCTGTAGTAACTGGTTTTGGTTTAATATTTACATCACTATTTGGTAATACTGTTATACTTATCACTTTAGTTACTTCTGAACTAATACCATGTATAGTTACAGTAGTGGTTGATCCTGGATTTATACTTCTTGATTTAACAGTAATGCCTGCAGCTACCCACGAATTTACTTTATTACTTATAAGTTCATCTGATGATTCCCAGTCTTCGTCAGTAGTTTTCTTATATTTATTAAATCTAACCACATTAGTATTTTCAATCGTAAAAATGTATTCTTCTATATCTTTAAATACTCCTAATGTTTTTGGTTGAATAGCTATTTCTACTCCCCAATCCACTCCAGAATAATTAAGTCTTGATAATATTATATCTGAAGTTTCTTGAGGTTTCCCTTCAGAATTTAACTCGTCCACTAAATAACTATCAAGTTTTGACCTATTTGGACTAGCTTCTAATATTGTTGTATTATCTAATATTACTCCAAATGAATTAGTACCACTGGCATGTTTTCTATCATGTAAAGTATAATCTATTTCTTCGTCACTTAATGCAAATTTAGTTATATCTACTGAACCATTAGTAGATAATAATTCTCTACCACGTGTTGTCAAAATAGCATTTACAGTTAACGTAGAACTATCTAATAAACCCATTTTCAATATCTCCACAGATTTTCATATCATAATATAACTTTACTGTTAATAAATATATATGTTTCAAATTTTTACACATTTTATTAATTATCCAAAATTTCTAAATTAGTATCTGGACTATCATATGGGACTGCAACTGTCGGTGATGATATTCTAATAATAATTGGTAAATCTCCATTTAATGTTGTAGCTGCTGTATTTTTTACACCCTCAAAAAAGCTTCTATTCCATGCTAATACTTTATCATATTCAGGGTCTAAATCTGTTGCATGTAACGATTTTGAAGTATAAAAATTTATAGTTGGATCAGCTGTATATCTTGAACTTCTATCAAAATCAGCGGAACTTGTATAGAAAAATTTATATACTTTATTATGCTCTGACAATTTTTGTGTCGTGGCCATTGCACCAGTTGGTTCGCTAAATACATAATTAGGACCACCATATTTTGCAGAACCACTTATATATAAATTTCTGTCTTCATAATTATCATTTGTAGCGAATCTATATAAGGACGGTTCTTGAAAAAATCGTTCTGTTAAGTTTGCAGTATAATTTGGATATTCAGTTTCAACCATAACAAGTGAACGACTATCTTCGTGTTCCAAATGTGTTTCAAGTGTTGTGATATTAATAGTATCTTCATAATATGGTTGAGTTAAAGTAGGATGATTTCTTTGAACTGGAGATTTTGGTCTTTCAAAAAGATTTCCCTCAATTAATGTTCCCATATGAGTTTTTGCTCTTGCAGGAATTAATTTTTTTAATTGTTTAAATATATTTTGATCATAATATTTTATAACACGCATATAATCCCAGAAATTAGCGCTACCTGAACCGAATGAGTACTTTTTAAAATATTCATTTGAAATGTCACGTAATTCTCTATATTCAGGTTCAAAGTTATCACGTGGGTCACCTATATATTGATTAAAATCAAGATTAGCGAATGAAGAAACTATATCTTCATTTACAACATCAACTGGTGAAAAATAAATACCAAGTTTTGGTGAATCAATGGGTGAAAAGTCATTAGAACTAACATCCCACCTATCAGTTTTACTTAATGTCGCTCCACTACCACTTAAACTATTATCTTCTAATCTTATTTTACTTGAAAGTCTACGATTTGGTCCAAAATTAGGTACCATAGTTTTTGTTTTATCAACAACTGATTGAAAAAAGTTATTTCCGCCGAACCCACGAGCACTACCACTTTGTGTATAAGTTTGGTTTGAACTAACATCACGAATTCTATCTCCATCTGATAAAGTTGTGTTATCGTCAAATGAAAACCTCCGTACTAAATTATAGTACGATGAAGATGGAGTATTACCAATAAATGATTTTGGATTTGAAACATGATTGTCAAATTTACTTTCTTGTAATGGTTCAGTCCATAATCTAAATTCCATCATTGAACCACTTAATTTTGCTGCACTAAAAGGAGTTGTAGAATTACCACCAATAAATAAATCACCATTACCAGTCCAAGAAGCGTTATATGATTGTGAAGCAGAACTTGATATAATAAGATTCGTTTTACTAGAATGTAATATTCTATCTAACCCAGCATCGTATTTTTTAACATATAAACTATAATCTACCGGGTCAATGATAGCATCTGTATTGGTCTCATGTTTCCGTAACGACGCGTCATCCCATAAAATAGTTGAACCTTTTTTGAGGTTATTAAATCTAATTGCAATATCTGTAGTGTTTGGGAATTTTATAGTTTTACTTACTTTTAGTTGTTTCCATTCTGTTTCATTTAAACCAATAAGTTCAGAAGATTTATATCCTCCATCTCCATTAGGACCCATATCACGTTCATTCTTCCAATTTGTAATATCACCATGTTTATTTAACTCAAATACAGCAATCTCACCTACAGAATCAACAGCACTTGAAGAAACTTTTGCATATGCAGTAAATGTATATCTTTCACCTTGACTAACTGATGCCACAGATGCAGCCATGGTTGGATAAGCAGAACTACTTCTGTACATATATGTATATGATATATCAGCGGCGTCTGTAGCTGACCTAGTATTTTTGTGTTCTAAATAATTTGTTCCAGTTCTAGCTATTCCAGACCCACTAAGTATTTTTACACTACCACCTTCAGCACTACCACCCCCATCAGTAATAAATGGTGGATTGAATAAAGTATCTGCTTCAAAAGAGGGATAAGACAATAGTTCGGTGTTTATTTTTTCCTTTCTCAACATAACCGAATAAAACTCTTTATCATAAACAGGTAGCAATGAAGAACTAATTTCTTTATACCCATCAGAACCAGATAGCATAAATGAAACTGTTCCATAATTATCAATTGAACCATTATCTTTTAATTTTATAGCCCATTGTGTATCTTTTTGTACAAGTATTTGGTCTGAACCCGATACTGACCTAAATCTAAATTCTACCGCATCTGGTTTTCTACTACTATCGTTATCATCAACCCATGTTGTTTCAACATATTGAGAACCACTAAATCCTAATGCTTTCGTAAATTTTCTTGATATTTCAAATGACGGTCGTTTGTCAGCATTATCCATTCCACCGTATTCTCTTACTCGTAATATTGAACTTGGAATACCATAACAATTTATTATACCTTTTAATGCACCAATAGTACCTTTAGATTTTAACAAATATGGCATACTTCCTATTAATCTCTTAGTTATTTCTTTTGAAATGTCTCCTTCGGGTGGTGATGATAGTGAACCAGAAGTATAAAGTGAATATGTTGTACCACTTAATTTTTGACCAAAACCAAATCTACTTAATTCTATTAAATCTTTTCCATCTTGTGTATCCCACCCAAGAGATTTAGCTAGATTAAAAATTAAATCATTTGAAAAACCTTTACTTAAATCGTTTTGTCTATCTGTTATGTCTGCTAATGCCTTTACATAAACCCAAAGTTCATCAAAGTGTTGGCCTACCATGTCAATAAAATCTAAAAATTTATTATTTTCAGCATTGTCTTTAATATGAGGGGGTAATAGATTAACTAATCTATTTGAATTATCTCTATCATAAAATGATGCGGTGGCTATTTGACCTATTTGAGATTTCTTTGAACCATACCAAGTAGTAAATAAAGAATTGGAAGATGATATGGGTTTAAATGGGTCTGCGTAAGTACCAGCACCTGTCTTGGGCCAAGAAGTATCTCTAAACTCACCCATTGAACTTGAAACATAAGAAGAACTTACATTATAAAGATACGTTTCATATCCATCAAAATTATTTTTAATATCTCTTATTTTATTTTCATACGTCAATGCATCATTAGCACCATTTGTTATTGACGCATAAGAAGCACTTTCTGCAGTATGAGATTCTATTTGTTGAATCTTGTATTTAAAGTTTTTAAGTCTTTGTTCTGCAGATGAGAAATTTACAAAGTTTTCAAATTTAGTATAATCTATATTTAAATCAGCTGGATTATTACTTCCACTTATAAACTTATCTACTATTTCATTTTGTAATTTTGAATCTGTAGTAATTAAATCACTATAATTCTGTAGTTCTGTGGATCTTTTAGTTATTGGTGAATCTACTTGTACAGAATCTGGAACTTTTAAAACTAAAACACCTTCATCTTCTTGGTCATATCCTACTAATTCAACTACTTCTGTTTTTTGAGGTAATATTTCTCTTACTACATGAACTCTATCTTTTTCTTCTATATCATCTGGTAATGGTTCGTATAATTTAAAAATTGTAGAATACGGTACTTTAGGGAAACTTATATTATCAGTTTTTACGTTTGTAACCAACTTCATTTGGTCACCGCCAAAATGTAAATAAGTATATAAATCTCTTTTATTATTTATCTTGTATGATAATGACCAATCAGTAAAAGTATCTGATGGAGATGATCCAAGTTCATGACCTTCTATTTCGTTAGGTAACCTTTCTTTAAATGTGTCCCAATTTTGATTAACTGTTATTTTATTATTGTTAACTTTGGTTATTTTAGCTACATATGGTGCATAAACTACAGTCCCAGCTGATTTTTTTGTACTTGATATAACTTGTAAACTTGTAGTGAAAATGGGAATCATGACTGGAATCAATTGAGATTGATGTTGATTTATATAATACTTTAAAGATATTAATAATGTACTATTAACATCAACATCATGTTCGCTCAAATTTACTTTAAAAGAGTTGCCTCCTAAACTATTTAACACATCTTCATATTGTACTCTTTCAAACTTAACTATATTTTTAAATGGTATTTGTTTTATTGTAAAATCTATTTCACCACTATAATCATACTCTACTATAGATGTTGGATCTTCAAATGCAAAATCAAGTACACTATCCTCTCGTGTGTATTGTTGGCCACGTGAAGTTTGAACACCACCTAAAATTGTAGCATCTGAATATTCTTTAAAGGCAAGTGCTTTTACATTTGGATTATACGCCTCAAAGTCGGATACTGTTTCGGCATCGAATTGTTCTAATAATCTATTGTTTGATGGTAATTCTTTAAAAGCCATTTTTTACCTTTTTATTGTTGAGTATTAAGAAACGCTGGTATTACAATTTCGTCTGTTTGGCCAAGGTCATTTGTAATTAACAAATGTACACCTAGATGTAAATCGTTACTATGCATTTCTATTGCTATTTTACTACCCTCTTCTTTTACATTTTTATCAGTCCAAGTTGAAGTAGCTTCTGCTATTCCACCCACTCCACCGCTTATAAGTTTAAAATCTCCATCATTGTCACCTGATTGTACTACTGCTTTAGCTGTACTATATATTCGTCTACCTTTTGGATACCTCCATGTTGAGTTTTGCCATCTATTATCGGTGTCAAACCCAAATACTGTCCACACGTATGTAGTTGATGAAGTAAGTGGTCTACTCGATATACTTGAAATTTCAACAACTTGAGGGCCGTCGGTTCCTTTGTCAAATTCGTAACTCTTTTCCATATTCAACACATTTTCTACGGCGTCACCACCCTCTGTGTCAAAAGACAGTTTAATATCTTTAACAGTAGTATCTAATTTTTTTCCCTTAAATATATTCCACAATTCCCATAAGCTTGGATCACCTGGGTCATCAGTAATCTTTGCTGCATCTGTATTAGTTATACCAAATCTTGCAGTTAATGTTTCACTCTGCATTTCACTAAGAGGATTTGAACCTGGACCTTGTTCTTTAGGTGTATCTGGTGGAATTATTTTAGTAACAAATGCTTGATTTAAATTTATTGTTCCGCCTAGCATTTGTTGTGTAAAAGTATTACTTGAATTTACAAATTGCAATTCAAGACTTTTACCTATTTCATTATTAGTTGGTTTTATAAACATTAAACTTAAGTCTTCATCTCCAAGTGATGCAACTCTTTTAGTTGTTTTTTGCATATTATAAAAATCACGTAAATATCTATGATTGCGTTCTGGTTCTTTAATTGTATCAACTGCTAATCTTACTTCATGTTTACTTGGTGATATTTCATGTATAAAATATTTATATTCTTTTATAAACAAATCATTACCAATTCTATCTATATCTGTTTTATTATTTGGGTCAAATTCTCCAGTATACCTCTGGTTATTTGCTCCTACTAATATATTTTCATATGAACCTGCAACTTTTCTTAAAAAATTGTATTTTACAATATAACGACCTTTTTCATAACCTAACTTTCTTAATATAGTGCCTGTTTTTAATTTTATTCCTCCATCAACAATATAATCTTGACTGTCAACTACAGCACTTTCTAAAAAATTTTCTTTGGCATCATATATTAAAACTTCAACATAATCATTAGGATTTTCATTAAACTCTCCCCCTAAATATGCATTCTCTTCTGCAGACAAATCAACGCTCTGACCAGTTTGTAAAAGTTCTAAGTCTGTTTTATTTAATCTACTCATTAGTCTACGGGTTCTCCATCTGGTATTTGATTAAGTTCATTAACAGTAAGATTTTTTAGTCTTGTATAATCACCGCCCGCTCCATAAAATGTAGCTTCATCTGGAAATATTCTTTTTTGATTGTTTTCTATTAACCATTTTGTAAAATCTGTTGTTATTTCATTTGTTACCACATCACCATTTACGATTCCCTCTGGTAATGTTTGTGCAAATTGTGAATCTGATAATTCTGATATACTTCTATCTATAATCTTTTCTAAATTACTATTTTTAATGTATTTTCTTTGTGAAAGATTATTTACTGTAAATTGATTTTGTCTTTTATCCGACCCTGTAACGCCGTCATATAAAAATGAATATAAACTATCATCTACATTTACATCTTCAATTCCTAATCCAGTAATGATATCCTCAAACGAATATAACACACCATCTTTTCTAAAATTGACTTCTGATAAGTTTTCCATGTTGGTAAGATATTTTGTTCTTAATTCTTGAATAAACTCTTGATAAAACTCTACAGTTTTCAACTCATCTCTTGTATATGGCATTACAACGAAACCTTAAATGTAAATCCCTCATCAAAATATTGATCTGTTTCGTCTACCGTACCACTACCACTTACTACTCTAAATCTAAGAGTATAATATCTTTCGGGTTGATATCCATTAAACCAAAGATTAAAATAATTACCAGTACTATCGCAACTTAATTTTGACCCACTACCAAAAGGAACTATAACATCTTCTGTTTCAGCGTCTACAATTGAATAGTAAGATGAAGTACTTGGTAAATATTTTACAGTTAAATTAGATGGTGTTGTTGAATAAGTTTTATCTGGAAATCTTTCTCGTCCAACAACTCTAAAACGAGTTTTTGCATTTTCTTTATATTCTGGTCTTAACCCTTTCATATAAAGAACCATATCCTCTAAATTAGTTTGAGATAATGCTGATAATGACCCTGTAGACCATTTGGAATCGTCCCAAACAGTTTCTAATGTAGGTGGATATTTCGTATGAGTATCAGATGAGAAAAATGCTAAATTACCAAATCTATCCGTATTACCTTCATCACTACCAGTGTGTGTATTCGCTATACTACCACTTCGTTTAATCATAAAACCTTCATTAGATATTGAACCACTCAACCAAGCTTTTACGATATCAGTTACTTCCATCCTCATATCTGAAGTTTTATGGTTAAATCCAAAAGACCCTTCATATCCACTACCAGAATACCATTGACCCCCAGATGAACTTACTGTATTAAGCCAAAGTTGTCCATTAACTTTACCGTGTCTATATATCCAACTTGCTCCTTCTTTAGATATCGGGTCATCATAAGTATGTCCGCCGCCCATTGTCCAAGAACCACTTATTGGGTGTGCATATAAACTTTGAGAAACTGCTAAATTACTTGAACGAGCGTCATATAAATTTAAATAATACCGTGAACCTGCTGTACTTGGTGTCGGTATTAAACCAGACACTATTGAACTAGAAATAAATGATAAATCAAACTTTATTAAAATACGAGAAACATTTACTGAAGCTCCAGTATCACTAACCTCTTTTTTAATTTCTAATATTTCATCCAGACCAGTATTCATGCTACTACTTGCTTGGTAAAGTGTTGTGTCTTTGTCTGCGAATGTAAAATAATGCATTAACTTACTCCATTATACCTAAATTATCACCTAAAACTCTACCTTTAATATCAGAGTTAGGAAATTTAACTTCAAAAATACTTGGGTCTAAAGCAGGATATAATATGCTTTCTATCATTCCACTTTGTATATCATAAAAATTACCCGAATACCCATCTTGTATTTTATATTTATTTTCTACCACTATTGGTAACGTATCAGGGTTATTTTCCGTTGGTGCTACTACTGAAGCAACTCCATCAATTAATGACAATTCATATGCTATATCCGTTAATATTATTGGTTGACCAATTTGCCATCTATCTATATCAAAGAACTCTTTAACTGTAGATATACATCTAAGAAGTACATCATTCTTATTAAATCCAAGTTTAGTTAAAATTGCAAAATTAACTGAGATGTTTATAATATAAGCATCTTTAATATTAATTGCGTCAGTTGCCAATCTATATTGTGATAAATAAGTTTTTAAATTTTGTTTTACTGTTTGATTTAATGGTGCTAAATTTTTATTTGCATTATATCCAAGAGTGTATAAATTCATTGCTAATGGATTCGGTATTCTTGCTGAAATTGATTTAACTGATTTACCAACATCTTGAGCTGTAATCAAACTATTTTGTTTTTCTATACCTACAGTTTCATTAAGTTGATCATCTTGTACCATAAATGCCTTAGCTATATTACCATATTTAGGTGGTAAAGAATAAACTCTTACTATATAATCTTCTTTAGTAACTGCTCTTTGTTGTGCTTGATAATATGCAAGTGCACTTTCACGAACTTCTCTAATACTTTGTCCTGCAGAACCTCCAGTTGCTGGATTTGGATTAGTAACTGCTAATGAATCTTTAGCATTCTGTACTAATGTGGCTGATAATAAATTATCTGCTATGTCAAAACTAACACTTGATACTTCTGTAATATTATTTGCATTAGCATTATCACTAATACCTCCTCCGTGTGCATATTTAACTGTAAGTGTTGTATTAGATGGTGCTAACCCAAAAGCTTTTGTTTTTAAAAAATTTGAAGGGTCAAATGCTTTCGTTAAATGGGACGGACTACCTGGTAATGTAGAACCAACACTATCTGGATTTGGTATTATCTCTTCATCTGCATTGTCTGATATACCAGCTCCAAATCTTAATATTGTTTTATCTTTCTCATCTATATATGTAGTAAATCTACGAGAAGTTTTCTTTAGTTTTAAAATATATGGAGCAGTATCAGCATTAATAACTGAAGTTGGGTCATTAGTTGAATTATTTTCCATATCTTCAAAAATTGTATCTCTTGCGAGAGAATCAACTTCATACCAACTATTATTATCTGTATCTGTTACTGAAATTATTTCTATAATATCTGTATTTGATAATTTAACTTGTGAATATTTTTCAGCTGAATTAAATGTAAATGTTTCTGAAGCTACTGTACCACTCTCTACTTTAACTTTTTTCTTCAATAACCATTTTGTTGGTGTAGAACCGTCTTTTTCAAATATAGTAGTTTCACGTGGACTATATGAACTCGTGAATTTGAAATTACAATCTTCTACTGTTCTAAATGTTGTTCCTGTAGAACTTGCCTTTACCGTCATTCCAGATTTTACATTTAATGCATATCTATAATCTGGTTTATTATTTACTGCCGGAATTGTATGAAATACATCTAACACTGCTGATGCTGGTGATGTTGTTTTAGGTTTGTAACCAAATGATTGTGCTATGTTATAAACATTTCTTTTTTCTTCAGCATAAGCTAATAATGATTCTCTAAATGTAGAATCTATATAATAAGAAAGTACATCTCCGACATAGGCTGCCATTTCTATGAACATCATACCAGGTGAAGCTTCATTAAAATCATTATAAGTATTTGGAAAATACTGTTTAGCAAATTCTATAAGATTATCTCTAAAATCACTAAAATCTTTATTAAGATAATTTACTTCTTTAACTACGTTCTTTTTTATACTTGTTCGAGCCATTTATATTTCCTATTTAAGTTATTGAATCAAATGCTACTAATACAGTATTTTCTTTAAATGATTCAATAGTAATTGAATATTTTATTTGTACATAAATTTTACTTGCGTTACCATCATCCGTTAAAACTTCTATCTCATTTATAATAATATAAGGTAACCACTGTTCAACTGTATTTTTAACATCTAACTCAATTGATTCAATTAACTCATCATCTACTTGTTCAAAACAAAGTCTTCTTAAATTACTACCAAATTCAGGTTGATATGGTCTTTCTCCTCGTTGAGTTAAAAGTAAATTTGTTAAATTATACTCTGCTTGTTCAAAAGAAGACTTTGTTAATTCAAAATCTGTATTAGTACCTTGTCTAATAGGATATGTTAATCCTATATAAACATCTGGATTTAAATCTAATTCTTTTGCACTTGAAGCCATCTACTTATCCTTTTTTATCCATAGCTTTCATTAAACCACTGTAATCTCTTGTTAAAGCATTTGTTACGTGTTCAGGAACTTCTTCCAACGATTTACCTGCTTTTTGAAGAGTATCTACAGCTACCATATCACGTTGAACCTCTTCTGATTTACCATACCCCATAAGTTCACTCATACGTGAAGAATCAAATGTCCCGCCACTTAAAGTCGGATAGTCACCAGATTGGTTTTCTGAGTTAATTAATCCAACTGTTTCATTTAAAGCTTTATTTAAAGATTTATTTTTAGTGAAGTGTTTTTCTCTATTTGGTTTCGGTTTTTGTGGAGCTACGCTTTTTAATTGAGTGTTAGTCTCCTCTTTAATAAATATCTTTTTTATTTCTTTTTTAACTTCTCTACGAACTGCTTCTTGTATGATTTTTTGTAACTCTTGTTTAGTCATAATTAACTCCTTACAGGTTTTTTATTTTTTCTAATGTTTCTAATTTTTCCATGTCAACATCTATGTTTGATATATCTGGTTTTGGTATATCAGGTAATTTTACTTTAGGGATTTCAGGTATTTCTGGTATCTTAGGTAAATCTGGTAATTTAAAATTTGGGTCTGCTGTCATTACATCCATATTTAAAAATTCTTTATTTTTTATTTGTTGTACAATATCTGCTGTCCCTTCAGCAATATCTTTTAATGCTTTAGGATTAGCTGCAGCTAATTGTGGTAAACCTGATAATACTTTGCCAAGTGATGCAATTAATTCAAATAATTTTTGACCATTAATTGTTGGTATAAATAATGCTCTTGGGTCACCCATCTTTATAGTTTGACCTTTAGCTGCTTTTATAAAAACTTCATCACCCTCTAATACTAAATTTTTTGAGGCTCTAATATTAACATTTCCATTTCTACCATTAAATATTAATTTATCAGAATTTACAATAATACTATTACCACTAGCTTCTAAAGGACTAAATTTATCATTTGAATTGTTTATAAGATACTTTTTATCTGTAGATAAATATATAGAATTTTTATCTTTATTAATATCCTCTTCTATTGGACCTCCACGATTAACTATATTTTTCATACTTTTTACATCGTCTTTATCTCCTGATTTAATCACTCCCTGTAAATCAGTTCTTTGTCCAGAACGAATTTTTATAACTGGACTATTACTATTACTTCCTAAATTTATAGAATTACCGAATCTACCATGAAGTATTAAATCACCTTCTTCTGCTTTTACTTGTCTAATAGACCCATTTCTTTCAAATCTTTTTCCAAATTTTGTTAATGTAGTTGGTGGTGTTTCTCCAGTTCCTATATAACTTATACCAGGAACTGAATTTTCATTAGGTGAATTAAAACTATTTAATGTGTTCCAATAATAACTTTTACCATTATAATTAGCTACAACAACTAACTCACCAACAACAGGATAATTTTTTATTTTCGGGTCTACTGGTCTTACTAATTGCGGACTATCTTCTGGTTTTATACTTTGAGCTTTATTAATTACAAACCTACCTGCTACAGCACCATAATAAGAATAATCTGGATGTCCGTCTTTTTGTTTTGGTAAGTCTTCATAATCAACTAAAACTTTAGTTACTTCAAATGTTTCTAATTCATAAAAATCAAACTGTTGATTATTAATTTGTTGTTTAATTAGACTAATTACTTTACCAATTGTAGGAACACCACCAGGTATGCTTGTAGTTGTATCCTGAGATATTTTTTGTCTATAAGCCATTTAGTTAACCTTTTTTACATTTTCTATTTTACTATGTATTTTATCTGATTCCATTTGTATATCTTTTATACTATCCTCTAATCCTGTAAGTAGTTGTTCTTTTTCTTTATCTGATAAACCAAATTCATCTTCTGAACTAACTCTGTTTTCAGCGGAAATAAGTCGTTGTACAATACCAGCCATCTTAACAAGTTGGTCATCATTTTTAACATTAATTTCCAGATACTCTTTTATCATAGGTACTATCTGTACGGCTGTATCACCGTCTTTAATGAACTGAACAAGTTCTTTTGTTAATACGTCAAGTTGTTTACGATTAAACTCTGTATTTTTGTATATATCTTTAAATAAAGAGGAAAGTGATTTTCCCTCAAAGATTTCATAATCTATAGCCATAATTCACCTTAAATGTTATTACTCAATAATAAATATTATATAACCTAAAAACATTGATATATAAATATATATTGAAATTTATTATTTATTGTTATAATAGTTATTATTGAAGGTTTCTTGGTTGTTAACTGAGAGACCTTTTTGTTTCTAACTAACGGGAGAAAACCATGAAGGAACTCATAACAATGATCAATGGATATGTAAATGACTTAGCTCATTTACTATTATCTTTTGTAGCTATAGGTGCTGTTTCTGAAGTAATTTTTGGAACTGGTATCTTTGGCGTTAATGTTATAGGTAACCTGACATCCATCATAAACAAGTTTGGCGAATCGGGTTTCGCCGGACTCGTCGCCTTGTTGGTGTTGGTGGGTTTATTTCGTAAGTAGGTACGGAATAGTTTGATAGTCCTACACTATTAAGCACGTAAAAGGGGAACTGAAAAGTTCCCCTTTTTTTGTGGATAAAACTTCAACCCTAATACGGCTGACCTAAGTTTGTTAATGAAGTCTTATATTTTATAACAAGACAAGCTCCATACATCTTTAACTATCCGTAAAGTCGAATCTCCAATCGTTACTCTTTACTTGTCTTGTTAGTTGGTGGAGCTGACAGGGATCAAACCTGCGACCTCCGCAGTGCAAGTGCGGCGCTCTCTCAACTGAGCTACAGCCCCGTAACCGATAAGGGAATCGAACCCCTATTACCAGGATGAAACCCTGGCGTCCTAACCATTAGACGAATCGGCCATTATATTTAATATTTAGGAAAAAATATTATCTGTTCTTACAATCAAATGTTGAACAATCTCATTCAACAATCCTTTTGCTCGGTCTGATTCTTTTGTATCTGTAATACCCAATAGTTCGAATAATTCATTCTCTTTATTCGTAATGTATTCATCTCGATCTATTGGTTTATTGTCTTTCCAATTTGACAATTTCATATTATTCTCCTTTAATATTTAGGTGAAAAGATTTTCTTAGCACCTCTAACTACTCTTGTAAGAAATCCATTATCTTGTGTAGTAGTTTTTGTTTTACGAGTTGTTGTTTTTCTCGTTGTTTTTTTTGGTTTTGGCATCTTATATCTCCTTTAAAATATACTTCCTGTATTAGATGTATCTATTTGTCCCGTTTGGCTAAATTCTGCCATCATGTTAAAATAAAACTTTTTCATTTGATTCACAACTCGCGTAATATGTTGAGTATTAGAACCTGTCATTTCACGAATCATAATATACAAAGCTTTTTTATTAAAATTTTCTATATTTTGTCTTTTACGAAATAATTCCAAAACAGAATCTGCCACTAATATATCTTTTTGTCTGTGGAAAATATTTGTAATATTATTTTCCCAATAATCTAACATCTGGTTTACAAATTCTCTATTAAATTCTGAGGCTTCATCTATTACGGTTTCTGACCGTATATTTCGTTTAAAATCTAATACATCAATACCATCATGTATTTTCATTTTTTTATAATTGTTATTGTTGTTTAATATCAAATAATTTTTCCCAACTACAGAAAAATATGAAAACGCTCTTCCTTTATCTGGATTATATTTAGGCATTTGCATTACCATAAAAGATACTACTTCGTGTTTAACTTCTGTAAATGGATAATCAAAGTAATAAAACTTAAATGTGTGAATTAAGTTTTCTGCCATTTTATCAAATGCTGCAGCAATCTCCGTCCTATATATTTCATTTTTAACTGCAGGATTTGTTGATTCATTATATCTAATAACCGCATCCTGAACTGGTTGTCCGAAATACATTTTACTCTTTTTTCTTCTTTTTTTCTTCACTTCTTTAACGGGTTTCTTCATTGCCTCTACCACCTTTTTAGATTGTTGTTTAGCTAGCATCTACTTATTATTCTCCTTTTAACGTACTTAATTGTTTAGTTGTATCTTTTATTTGTTTAAATATTGTACCCACTTCATCGTCTGCTTCAAAATGACCAGTAGAATCAATTTCTTTTAAATCATCTTGAACTCGTTGGATTCTTCTAGTAAATGTTTCTACCCAAGTTTCAAGTAATTCTGTTTTTCTAAATAAATTCCAAATTACATATCCTTCAATAAGTACAAATAATCCTAATATTATTTCCACTATCATCATTTATCTCCAAACAATTCATCAAACAAATCTTTTGATTTCTGTGATAATATATCAGGTGTTTCATTTTTTGTTATTGCTTCTTTAATATTTTCAACTGATTCTTCTTCTTGTTTTACTCGCTCTACCTTTAACTCTGGATGTAAAATTTCTGAATAATTTATATCAGAATCTTTACTAAACATATATTGTTCTTTTTCCCAACGTGTAGCTAAACTATCTGCGTTATGTAACAAATAAGGTAAATTAGTTTTTAAATTTTTATTTTCACCATACCCCATAAAATATTGTTTATTCGCGTCTTCATACATACCATCAGTTAATCGTAATGCAAGATATTCTATTTCACTCATCTTAATATCAAATTGACTTAACAACCAAACTGCTCTATCTGTTACTGTCATATAATGTAATCTCTTATCATAATCATACATCTTACCTTGATTTATTCTATGCCATTCTGATTCATTAGGTATATAATAATCATAATCTAAATTACCTATTTTACCTAAATCGTGATGTAGTGTACAAAACACAATCGCTTCTTCATCATATTCTGAAGTATGTAATTCTAACTCTTCATACACTCTATATAATCTTAAAGCAAATCTTGTAACGTTTAATATATGACATATATAACCTCCAGGAAATGCATTGTGATAATATACCACTCCACTTGCTGGTGCGAACATCATTCTATCTTTAAAAAATTCATACATTTTTAAGATGTTATCTCTACGTTCACCTTCAAACGTATCTGTAATTAATTCAATTACTTCATTCCATTTATCTTGTAATTGTTCTGGTGTTAGTTTCATTTTATCTCCTTAAAAAAATTTATGTTTAGTATTAATATTTAATTCCTTTTTAGTATTACTCATTTTCATATATAATCGTTTATATTTTTCAAACACTTGTTTTGGATTATCACTCTTAACCATTTCATCTATAGAATGCATCATATTATAAACATCTGTAGAAATTGATTCTTTAAGAATAAAATCATGACCATAAACAATAGTTTCAAGTCTATGAATTACATCTTTAAAAAATTCAAAATTATGTAATCTCATACCGTAACTATAAGCACCTTCAGTACCTACTTTCATTTTTATATCTCTAAAATCTACGTGTTTAGATAATTCTGTATCAAATTCAGTTATAAATGGAAATGTGGGATTTTCTAAATTAACAAATTCATCTACAAGTTCAGAATGATTAGCTTCATTAGGAAATCCAATAGCTTCCCAAGTTCCTCGCTTTAAACTATATCCTGTATAATATGTTCCAAACACTACTGCTCTATCAGGTGAAGAACTATCAGTAGTTACTGTTATATTAGTACCTAATTCTTCAAGAGATTTCTGTAATTGTAATAACAATAAAAAATACGTAACTCTTGATGTACCTAATATATGTATATATTTCGTATTGGGATTGTGATGTTCTTTACCATCTAATAAAACTGAAAGTCCTGATAAGAACTTATAATAACTAAAACCTGAACCACCAATTGCCCAACCTTGAAATGGAAATTGTTTTACTTCATCATACCATTTTTTAAATTCAAATTCATCAGCGCCTTGTATTACATTCATATAATCAGTTTTACCTGTCTGTCTATCAGCAAAATATTTAAAATTCTCTTTACTAATCTGTAGACACTCTTCAAACTTACCATCATATTTTAAACGAGGTGGTATATCAAGATTCATTGCTATGTCTGAATTTTTTTCTAACCACTCAAATACATTTTGTTTCATTTCAGGTTTCCATTTCATTGCTCCTGAACATATTTGATAACCACCAGAATCACCCATAACTAAATTTAAATCTTTCTTAAAACCCATATCTTCATAACAATTAGGATGACCTTTAAATAAATGACCAGCTGATAATAAAAAATCTGTGTGTCTAAATTTCTCTGGAAATTCTTCAGCATAAAATCTTATAGGAAACCCATCTTCAAATTTAAAATTTCTTCTTAATCCGTCACCGAACGCTCCTACCGAAAACGATGGAAAATATTTAAAGTTATTATTCATTTCAATTCTCCCAAAAAGAATGTTCTATAGGTTTAGGTGGAAGTATTCGTAAATCTTCCTTTTTCTTTTTATTATCGCGAACAAATGCATTAGAACCACGTGTTTTATTATCACCCATCATTTTAGTCTTATATGCGTGGTCAGATTTACACAAAGTTTGAGTATTCTTTGATGTGTTGTTATAATGGTCGCCATCTTTATGGTCCAAATCTAAATCTTCTGAAGGTAAAACTCCAGTTTCTCCGGCCATATTAATTTTTGTTTTATCGTGTTGAGTAGGACAGGGTCTTTCCAAACGTTCATCTAAATAATTTTCACAATAATCTTTTTTAATAGGTGTTACTCCTTGCTTGTATTTATAATTTTTATATCCTATATTAGCAAAATGACAATTCTTACAAACAGGTCTATATGTAGGTTTACCACTGTTAGTATATATTACTAGGTGTACTTCACAATCACAACCTTTATTTACACACTTAGGTCTATCTGGGTCTTTTTTATACTTTCCTTGTTTTTTACGTTGTGGTTGAGGCAAATAAAAACTAGAAGGTATTCTATCTTCACTCATTTTAAATAATCCTGTATTTCTTTTGAATCTTCAGTTTCCCAAGGATAAACAATCCACTTGTCTCCTTTATTAATAACTGAATACTCTGGTTTAACAATACTATGGTCGTGTTCGTGAACTGTTACAATATAAGAATCTAAAAAAGTATCCTCATAAAATTTCAAAGTCTCACCTGTATCTGCTATATCATCAATAATCACAAACCCATCTTCTAAAACATCATAAGGATTTTCTATATAAGGTAAATCTAATTTATGACTTAACATTACAGCTAATAAACTTC
>Ga0208790_1000544_pt1 | contig 18213 bp, 5 predicted proteins | sample 10_taG_FD_184083 | JGI IMG/M metagenome (GOLD analysis project Ga0208790, IMG submission 184083) | Marine viral communities from the Subarctic Pacific Ocean - 10_ETSP_OMZ_AT15264 metaG (SPAdes) (version 2) | ecosystem: Environmental > Aquatic > Marine > Oceanic | place: Pacific Ocean | collected... | reverse complement strand
TGTGCTGGTGTCCGTTGTGCTGGTGTCCGTTGTGCCCGTACCTGTTGTGCCGGTACCTGTTGTGCTGGTGGCCGTTGTACCGGTGGCCGTTGTGCTGGTACCTGTTGTGCCGGTGGCCGTTGTGCCGGTGGCCGTTGTGCCCGTACCTGTGGGCGACGTGAACGGCGGTGGTTCATCGGGCTCTCGGTATTGACACGGTTCTGGTTGTAGATAGTTGATTGCAACCGGATCATTACAGCGCACGGTGGGGGCGGGGATATCAACAATGGGCATACACTTGCCTCCGAATTCAAAGAAACCGTGAGGGCATTCTCTGGCACGAGTAGTTTCCATCGGCCCTATCGGCTCTTCTGACTTCCTAGAAATTGTTAAAGGAACTCCCAAATTTATAGATGCGCGACCTGCCTCTTCCGGAGTTATGTAGCCGCCGCCCCTAATATCCCTAATTCTGTTTGGACTATCGTTTTGAACTTCGAACTCAACCTCCATCTTACCAAGCTCAACCAAACTACAATAATCATAAGGCCAATTAAATGAAAATCTATCTGATCTAGACCTTTTATATGTTGCAACGCCAGTTTGTTTTTCTACCATCTTATAATAGTCATAAGAAGCTCTCTTTTTAACTTTGAAGATTTTCCACCTAATATTATCAGGAATCGAATTAAAATTATTATAACTAAAGATTGATGGCGATAACAATTCTCCATCAACAATAGGATGTTCTAATATAACCGTCTCTTTATCTGCAGTTGTTGCTATCGATGGCATGACTCCCTGCCACACATCTGCTAAATCTTGTTGACTTAATTTACTTGAGAATTCAAAAAAGTACATAGAAAATGGAGCTTCGACACCAGCTTGTGCGAAATCAACCTTGGTTGATAATACCTTTCTAGAATCATCTCGGGTTGCAACATAATCATATGGAGGGGGAACAACATATTTGTCCATCTTCCTAATCATATCGGAAATAGAATCCTTTGTTATTTGGTCAGTTCGAACTTGACTATATCTGTTTTCAAAAATATTAATTGGAATCTCAAAAAACTTTTCCTCCCCGGTTTCACAATCAATATAAAAAGGAACAACACAAATGGCCTCTTCTAGGGTCTTTTGATTTTTTATCCTACCAAATGCATGGGCCTCCGGAGCGAACCCAACAGCCTCAAGCAAAGAGCCGGTTAATGAAGAATCCTCATATGATGTTTCTTCTAATCTAACATGAACTCTGGCTCGATCATTACTTCCCGCCAAGCTACCATATTGGTGCCACATGCCTCTAGTTGTTTGTAATTCTGAGTCAGGCGGGGTACCAAAACTAACAACATCCGTACCAGAGAACTGAAGCGTGGGACACTCCCACTTACTTTTAATTACCCACCGGTTATCTTTGTCGATATTAAACAAATCTAAACTAGCTGTATTTGTCATAAAAACAACTTCGCTACCATAGTCCCCCTGCTGATGGACATGAGTTATGGTACTGTTTGCTATTATGTCTTTCAAAGTAAAAGAGGTTGTTCCGGCTCTGGAATCAGTAGTTAAGAAGTCGGCTGTGTCAAAGACCAACGTCGCCTTCGTAAAGGCGGCGCGACTATTATTTGGGCCAAGCCCTTGAATGTTTGCCACATTTGGGCAGCCCGGGCCTAAAGAGCCGATTTGCTGGCTATAACAGCCGGGTGGGGCATGATTAAGATAGGGATACGGTCCATACGCGGCTGGTTGACCGTATTGCAAATAATTCGCAGGGTTTTCTATCACAATATCCATAGCGAATTTTTTGTGAGTTGGAATTCCGGTGGCGCTACCTGAAAAAGGACCCCTAAAGTCCCAGCCTGACTGTGGAGAGCTTTTAAAAGTGGCCAGCCCATCTAAAAAGAATTCTGGAATCTCTGCAAAAAAGTTATGGGCCATCAGTTCATAGACACCATCGGTTTTGTTAACTGACCCGGTACTATCAATTTGGTCTCCAAAACTAGCATGAGGATAGGCATTGGAACCTGAATCAACAATATGATAAATTGTTGAAGCATACTCAGAAGGCGCCAATATAGATTCAAAAGGAGCCGCAGAATCAAACATATCCACAATACTTGCGCTGATCGGGCCGGCTGCGGTAGCTTTGTACGGAAACTCCACAGCAAAGCCGGCTTTTATAGAATTGTACCCAACCCCGGGCGCCCAAAATGGCATCAAAGTTGTTGAATAAGTTGCTTGCGTGCCGGCAGGGACTGCAGATTCTTCGCCCACGTCATCAATCAAACTAGAATTAGAATAAGAAGAAGAAAACTGAGATGCTAATTGTCTTGTCCTTTGAACGGGATAAAAACCATCTTTTGGCAGCAACTTCTTTGTAACATCAAATGTAAGCCTAATCGCAGTCGGCTCTCCATAAAACTCTTTTAATTCTTTTAAATATGTTAAGTTTTCTGTTTTACCATAAGTCTCCAAGAAACTGGCAGAAGTCATCGTCTTACTTCCCGTCAAAGAAAACGCATAAATTGACTTTTCTGCAAAATCGTAATTATGGTTTTTTACGATTGGTCCTACATAATCAGAAACTGTAAATTCTGGGATTATTGTCTCATCCTGTCCTATTATACGAACATCAGTCGAAAAGGCACCATATGATGTATAAAAAGCACTAGAAGAGGCTTGGGCCTGGACCAAGTTGTTTGGGCGGCACTCGCCCATAAAGAATGAATATCTTGCACTCTTATTCGCACGAGATTCAGCGGTTGCGCCTACCGAGCCAGTATATCTCATTATCTCACCAGACTTTTCAGCGTGATATGACGATCCTGACAAGCTAACATCCATCAACCATCGGCTGGCGTCGATTGTAACACCTTGTGAATTAACTACTGAGGCCGCTGTTCTTTCAGATAAAGCATCATTACTCCAGAAAGAGACATAATTTTCTCTGTTTCTTGCGAGGTCTCGATATTCATTTTCTTCTCTTGGATAAACCACCTCTTTGTATCTTATAGTGTTAAACTTTTTACTAAATTTATAAAAATCAGAATCATAAATATCCACCTGTGGGGCGCCCATTTCCTGATTTAAATCTTCAATCACATCTTGTGTTGTATTGTAAGTTTTTGCAAAATAATCATATAAGTTTCCAAAACTGTATTCTATGGTTCCAGTAACATCATCAATATATTGTAAAACTGACTTGAACTTCGATGTAACGGCACTTTGTGTGATGGTATATCTCTGGCCGGCTCTTATAAGGGCCTCTTTGTCGTCCCTTAAAACATCTAAACTGTTTCTATATAAATTCTTTTTTCGGAACACCCTAGCGACTCGATGATCCCCGCCCCTTGTTTGTTTAAACGATGCATGTCGATAAGGGCCTCCGTTGTTTAATAAAAATGCATTTAAAACATTATAAGCGCTTTGGGGCCATGGGTCGCCAGGGCCAAACACGCTTGCATTAAATTGAAAATATTCACCAGCGGACAAGGCACTTCCGGCGTAATCTACAGTTCCAGTCGTAAATAAGTTATTTTCTAAGTCAACACTACCAAAGACCACCAAGTTCATCCCATTAAAAGGATTAAAAACATTAGTACTGGCTAATGATACTGGGGCCGTAACTTGAGTTGATAGCGTATACGTCGCTTCGCTACCGCTCACATAAACAACACCAGAGGGAAAGTCGTTTCTTTCACTGCCATAACTACTGGTGTATAAATAAGAGCTATATTCGAATCCATAGATCGGGGCAAAGATGGGGGATGAAATATCACTTAAATCATATTGCCCTTTTCCGCCAGTCCATTTAGACCCAGTAAACATTTGGAGAGCGCCAAGTCTTCTTAAATTAGGATAGCCTCTTTTTTGTAAAACCCACGAATCTTTAACCCACGAATATTGTACATCTGTTCGCGGGATGCCATAGCCGACATAAGAATTATCCCATATTGGAGTAGGCCATTGGGCAGCGGTACCTGTAATGTGATATATCCCGTTTCTTTGTGGTTTATAGTAAGATGCAGACGGCTCTAAGATAACAGAGTCATAACCGCCGCTCAAAGTATGTCGCGACAATAGACTTCTATTCGCCAACCTCACTCCAAGATTTCTATAGTTTAAATTATTATAAACAGAGTACTCAGCAGCTTCGACATCCAAAAAGGAAAATGAAGCAACCTCTGGTCCACCGGGGGCACTAAACCTACTTACGATAACGAAGTCGTTGCTTCCTGTTGCCCTATCTAGTACTTCAAAGTCCTTATAAGCGTATGTCCCAAGGCCATCTGGGCCGTCGTCGTCACCCGTTCTGAAGAGTATACCACCAGTTGCTGCAGAGACCGATCCAGTATTTCCTTCTGATTTTACATAATATCTATTATTTTCCTTTCTTCCCGTCGTTTGAATTATCTCATAGTCTCTAAGATAATTGCCAGCATTGGCGTTTGATCCTGAAATATTTTTTATGTTTACGGCGCTTTTAGCTGGAGTGTCACGCAAATAATAACCAATTGGAACCTCTGTTTGAAAGTCGCCACGAAAGAGCCTTGGGTTGTTAAGGGTGATTTGATTTCCTTCAACAGAAAGAGCATAACCCTCTTTTCTATCAAGCGTGCTAGTCACAAATCTATTGCCATGGCGGTACATCCAGCCGCCAACATTCTCTTCTGCCCATGGACTTTGTATGGGAGTACCCTCTATAACAAAATCCCTATGAGCAGTTTCTATAGAAGCTGAAATTTCTTGTGCAAATAAAACGTCTTGATATCTTGAATTTGCTGATGATGCGCTCAATACATCAAAGGGAAGATACTTCTGATTAGTTAAAACAATACTGTTCCCCGCATCAGTAATTTTAAGCGGAACCCTTCTTTTGCCACCATATGTTTCATCAATAGTCCCACTACTATAATCATAATAAGGTTGTCCCTTGTTATTATCTGGCATCGCGCTTTGAGAAATTGTTAAGCCTTCGCTGGTGGTGATGCTAATTCCAAGCTTAAAAGAACTTGGGAAATAATTTTTTCTGTTCTCTCCACTATATCCGGTGTTTGTACTGATAGACTTTTCAACAGTCATATCAAAAGAGAGCGGACTATTTGAACTTGCTGACGGGTTTGGAAATTGACTTATTTGTATGGCAACGCGAGTCCTATCTTTTCCGGGGTCGCCAGTTGCTAAAACACCATCAGGGTTTCTTCTTGCCCTAGAGCGCCACCAAAATTCATTACTGCTTTGTTCGCCGGGTAGTGGATCGCCCGAAGGATTTGGTGGTGATCGGAGAGATTCAATCGGACTAGGATCTGGGCCGGCTGGTCTTATTGGCCTTAAGCCAGTCTTCTTCAAAGAAACCTTTCGCTTTCTTATTTCTTCTGGTACAATATTCTCCATATTACCCAGGTTTCGGAGCGGAGGTGCGTCTATTGTTGTTGTTGTCGGGAAATCCCTTGGCGTAAATGTTGGGTCTACGTCTGCAACTTCTGGCAAATTTGGCCACCAAAAATTTGTTGATTTAATTTCATCTTCTTTGGAATATTGCTTTACATGCAAATATTTATGTCTATATTTACTCCTCTCTAATAAGTGACTTTCGACCACACTTCTAACCTTATCAGAAACTTTTGCAGACGCCGGAATCATGTTTGCAAGAACACTATCTAGGGCGCCGTCGACCCATTTATATAAATTGACATACTTTTCTAAGTCCGGACTGTTTTGAATGTTTTCGAAAAACAAAGCACGAAGCTTTTCCACACTCTTATAATTCGGTCGATACATATTAACCGGTTCACCAACTAGATTATTGAAATCTTCAATAGAGGCAAAAAATCCTAAAATATTCCTAGAAATCGTATCGTATAAACTTATTTCAGCAGCAAAATAATATTTACTTGGACGACTTTCTTTCGTAAAGAGTACGTCGTCCTGTTCTCTCACTTCGATTAAATCAGAATTATATAAATTTTCTGGCAATTGTTGACGAGCAGTATCAACAAATAAGAAATCAACTACGTCTGTTGAACTGGCGGGGAATCCAAAGCCTTGGCCGCTATAATTGCGGCCTGATAAATTATAATAATTTTCAGCCCCATATTTGTTATATACGGTTGTGCTGCTACCAGACGTTGTATCTTGTATTGTAAATTTTCCACTTGAATCTGAGCCTGTTATATTTTCAAAATCCCAATGGAGGGCCAAGGTTTCAATTTTAGGAATATAATTTCCAGACACACCAGCTTCAAAAATAAAACTATTTTCATAAGGATTTAGTCGGCCAAACGTCTCCACATCTTTAGCATGGCTTTGTAACTCTCCGGTCTTTAGATAATCAAACCATACTCTTGATGATAACGCCCTGACGTTTGTTTGATAATTGATCGCACCCGTTATATTAGTTCGGTCGGCGCCGACATACAATCTCTTATTTGAACCGGTTAAAAATGAACTAATATCGCCGGCTGCCGAAGCAGTTGAAACTTCTGCTGAAGCTGAGAACTCATGTACCTTAATACCAGAACTGTAATTTACTCCATAAAATTCAAAATCAAAATTAGATGACCCTGTTACTTTATCTGCAAAGGGATATTCCCTTGGTTTAACCCTTACCGCGAAAGTCCAAGCATTATTGTTATATACGTCTTCATAATATGAAGAAGTTAACGTGCCAACTGAAGTAATGTTCGTTTCTAAAACAAATTTCGTTTTATTGTTTAAATTGGTATCCGCATAAACCTTAAAATAGGAGTCTGGAGATGGAATTTCGGTTATACCGGTGATTGCGCTAGCGCTATGCACTCCGAACAAAGAGGCGCGTGGCAACCTAGACACAACATGACCATTAGGAAAATCTACAAATTTTGGAAAATAAATTTGGTTTTCTATTGTCAAAGGAATGTAGAGATTTGAAGCAGATGGGATGTATCCATAATCTCCAGTTTCGCCCAGCACTTTAGTTGTGTCGGCAAATGTGTATATTACACCTTCTCTATTTTGAGACTCATTATAGCCAGAAAAGTCTACAACATTCCTCTTTGATTGTGCGGACTCAAACCCTTCCCTAAATTCATATTCCTGATTGTCGGAATACATGTTCAGTCTTACTAGTTCATCATCCACACCGAAACATCTAAACAAATTTCTAAAGGCTTTCTCTGTTCCTTTAGTTTTATTTAAAAAGTTAAGATTGTTAAAAATGTTTTGGAAAATAAGATTTTTTAAATTAAAAAGCTTATCTTCATAAAGTCTTTTTTCGTCTTTGAAATATATTTCTTCAATAACACCGGGATCAATAAACACATCTGGTATTTCAAAACCATAAGATAGTAAATTTCTTTTTGAAAATGGGTTTGGTTTTGCCGATGAACCACTAACATAGCTTCCATCCTGAAGAGTGGATACGGCTGTAATTTGTGCGTGAAGTGTATCCAAGTAGCTTGACATTATCTGAATGAGCTTTCTAATCAATAGCCCATTTTCGCTATCTTCATCACTAATCCATTGTGGTAACATATCATACATGCTACTGATATTGGATGCATCATAGGCGGATCCAGAAGTTTCTTTTTCAGATTTATAAGAAAGCACGTCTGAATGACTGCCATAAATGATTGGGCTACCAACTTCAGTTGCAACTTCAGAAAGTGTTATAGCGCTACCAGTTTGTCTAGATGAGCCCGACGCGTAGCCGACCCAAACACCGTCTGTAAGGCGACCAGAATAGTCCAATACTATGCTATCAAGGCTGGAAGTGCCGGTTATGCCTTCGTTAAATTTGTAGTATAAAGAAAGATCTAGGGGGTTATATTTGTTAACTTTTGTCTTATCTGTATTTCCGCCGCCCCCAACATCAAAGAAATAGTTTTCTCCAATTTGTTTTGAGTCTCTTCGGGTTTTCCACAACCTTATTTCGTCCAAAGAACCAGAAAGTTTACCATCGCCAATTAAACTAGACAAAGAAGATGCGGCGATGGTGGCATCTAAGGTTCCAGTCAATACAAGAAATGGGCTAGCCTTTGTATAATATTGTTTTTCCTGAAAGTATCCATCTACATAAAACTCTCCAACATACCCAGCAGAATTGGTGGAAAAGGCCATGGCATAATGATGCCAAGAAGAGTCTGCTATTGTATCCAAGTCAGTATCAAATTCATAAACAAACTGAGGTAGGTTAGCATCCGTGGCCGCCTGAGCGAAACAGGCAATTAAATTAGATGATGCGGCGACATCAGTTGTGATTTGAAACAAATCTTTTTGTTCATTACTAATGGAAAAAACTACCTCATTTTGAGTTTGAGCCGGGGCAGGAAAAGCCGCCTTTTTCATCCAAAATTCAAATGTTACACCTTCTGAAAAATCTAATTCAATACTTCCGACTTGACTTGAAGCCGTGTTATAAACTAAATTTTTTGAATAGTTGTCTGTTAAAATATAGTGTGGAGTACTACTCTCGCCAAGTGCAAACGTAATTGTATCAACGGTAAATGAATTTTTTATTTCATTATAAGTTGAATCTGAAAAATCTGCATATCCAGTTGATCTTGGATAGTTGTTATCAAATTCATACCTTTGAATAGCTACCAATTCGTTTTTAAACTTTAACCTTTCTGTCAAAGAGCCGTCATAAGGATAAGATGAGGCTACTTTACTAACTAAATCAGCATAATAATCTTTTGCAGAACCATATTTTACAAATTTTGCTGGGTCGGAAAAATCCAGTTCTGGTAAGAAATTAATCTTATCCCTTTCGTATTCTTTGATATAATCAACTGATTCAACACTAGAAGTGATTCCTTGTGTTGTAGACTTTTCTTGGCCGCGAAGACTTGGCTTTTGCGACTTTTGCTTTGTAAAAAAACTTTTAGTGCCCATTATTAGTAATTATTCGTTTTATAAATTTATTAACCCGGAATGTCATTTTCGTCAACAACCCTGAAATTGAATTTATCTTTTAACTCAACATAATCGCTTCCCTCATTTATCAAAAAACTAACCTGATAAGAAAAATCCGTCTCATATATACTCATGTCTAAGTCAAAATAGCTGCCTGACGCATCATATGATAGTTTGGTGTAACCCTGATCTCCGCTGCCAGTGCCATAATTGATAACAATTTGTTCATCAACGGCCCTTATAACCTTATAATATATTTTTGGAATAATTGCTGATTCAATCTTGGTAGACGCCACAGTATAAATGTTGGGATTCCAATCTCTGTTCCTAACAAATACTCTAAAGTGTGCTTGGTCGTTTGTTGAATACTGTGCTTGAAGGTTTGTTATGCTGGTGGTGTAAGTGTTTATTGGATAAATCACTTGTTCATCAAATGTATTTACTGTAATTGCAGAAGACGTTAAATATTCAGTATCTTGAACGCCGCCGGCGCCGCTGTGCCAAACTGGGTAAATAGAGGTTACTGTTTTATTATTATATGCAAAAGATGCCGAATACACACCTGTGCTACCGGCATATCCGCCGGTAATGTTGGTATGATTCGTGTCGGCTACGCCGCCACCGAGAGGAAGTTGTAATTTATTTCCAGTTGGCCCGGAGCCGTCAGCGGTACCAGAATATATACTAACATAAATTATGCCGTCGTCGCGGTCGGCGGTACCGACAGTATGTACGTCAGGAAGATTTTTCAATTGACCTCGCACAAAGTTATACATATAAATTGTATTCAAATTTTCTGCTGCAGGAACTCTAGAAGAACTTAAATAGAAGTTGGAAGTATCGTCTTGTTTGGAACTATCCCAGCGAGCTTCTAAGACCGGTCGTTTTAACACATACTGGCTATCTCTTCCAAAAAACTTTTTAGTATAATAAGAGTTTTCTTTTGTCTCATAGCTACCGGATAGAAAAACACCAAAGCCGTAACTAGCGGTGTAGTTTGGATTTAACCACTCTTCAACTTGGTGTGTCACCTCAACTTCTAAATCTTCTACGCCAGTTGTAAATTTTTGTGTATATAATGATGGGTTGTAGCCGCTTCCTGTTATAAAAGTTCCACCCTCGTCAATCCAGTATAGACCAGTATTTGTTTCGTTATCTTTGTTGATCCCAGCATAGTTTGAAGTGAGAAGATCGGCATCGTCCAAATTTTGGCCGGTTCCATCATAAGCATTAGACCTATCATAAATTGTTGTGGCGGTATCCTTGGGAATGACCTGATCCCACTCCATTCTCCACCATGCCATTAACTTATTGGTATCATCAACCTCATATGCAGTTGTCTTCTTTAAGTTGTTCGGGACGGCCTCGTTATATATTTCTTTGACATCATACGAGGCTAACTCTTTACTCCAAACAGAAACCTCGTCCATTTGGCCGTCGAAATAATTCGAATTATATGAAAGTGCGCCGATCTGAACTGGCGCAGTAGTATTTCTCATAATGACATAGGACGCATCGGTTCCGACAGTGAGAGTTGAAGAAGTGCCATTAATATAAATACTGATGCCCTTCCCAGCTTGTGGGCCGCCGCGGCCGTCGTAAGCTGCAACAACATGATACCACTGCCCAGTTTCTATTGTGCCGGCGGCAGTATTAACCTGTATTTGGGCATCGTTGGTTTCATCAAACAAATATAAATGTAAATTTTCATAAGAGCCGCCGCCCTTAGCATAAAAATACCACTCGCGGGCGTTGTCGCCCGATGTGGTGTATTTTGACATAATCGGGCGGTCGGCGCTTATATCATCAATATAAATCCACGCACTGATTGAAAAAGCTGTGTCTGCAGAAGAGTTATCAGTAAAAGAAAACGCATCAGCATCTGACACCTGCACATACTCTGTGCCGGCACTATCTAAATTAAGTGAACCAGCACTAAAAGATCCAGACTTGCGAGCAACCCATGTAGCACCCTGACCACCGTTACCAATCCCGGGGTCGCTATAATCTTCCATATCAAGGCCGGCGCCCTCATCCCAAGATTGAGAAACAGCCGATATTAACATCGTATAGTCCGTTGCCGTTGTAGACGAGTGTTCTGCGTTAAACAACCTTAAATAAAAATCGACCGAGCCGGATCCCGGGATGTTGCCGGCGTCTCTTGATGATGATAGGGAAGCAATATCAAAATCTATTAAAATTCTCGATAATTCACTTGATGACGTAGAAGCCTGCGCGTATATGCTAAAAACCTCTAAAATATCAGAAGCGCCCATGTTTGAACCAGAGCCTCTGCTAGTTAAATTTGCTTTGTATGCGTTAGTGATTGTAGTATCTTTTGTTGCCTTTATTCTTTTAACTGCCATTATACAACCACCCCAACTATATCTTCATCTGGGAACTTTAATTCTAAAACAATATTTTCAGGCACAATTATGAATCTGCCATCGTCTGTTGTGGCTCCCTCTACATCGAAATCTCCAGTATTATAGTTCGTCCCTATTTTTTGTTTTATTTGGATATCTTGTGTGTCAACAACCTTGTCTAAATCATTTAATGTTCTATAAATATCTGAAATATAAAACGGCTCACCAAAAAGCAATTTATCTGTAAACATGTTTTTTAATGCGCGATTACAATCAGATAAAATTTCAGTCTGTGTGGAGTCCAAGCTACCTAAAACTTTGTAATTGATTCCAAAATTTATAACTTGACCATCGAGAATATCAATTGTATCGTTGATCATCTTATATTGAGATAACCAAGTTTTTAAATTCTCTTTTATAGTACTGCTACTCGTTGTTAAGTTATCATCAATATCTTCTGATATGACATACATATTTAAGTTTCTTTTAAAAGAGTCCTTATCTTGCACGATGTTTGCTCTTCTTATCGCTCCAAATTTTGACGGCATTCTGTAAGCCAGACTAATATAATCTTGTTTTGTCACGGCCCGGTTCTGTGAAGAATAGGCATCGATGGCTCGGACTCTTATTTCTTCCTGCCTTGCCTCATCAATTTGACCCAAAATAGCCTCTTCATTATCAACATCAAGAGAATTGTTTATAAATAAACGATCACTTGACGAAGGAACGTCATTTGTACCATAGCCCACTATAGGAGAATCAATAGCATTAATCGAACCAACGGGAATATTTACAACAGAATTATTGTTTTTGCGATAAGTGACAAGCAGATCTCCAGAGGGCGGAACAACACCAAATTTGTCCGTCTTTAAAAGAATAGAGGGGTCAAAAGAATCGTCTGAATAATAGTTTCTAGCATATCTTTGTAAAGCAACGCTAGAGGGGTCTGGATATTGATTGTTTTTTAAACTGTTTTCCGAACCATATCCGAATTGAAGAGATGTCACCCCAAATTCATCAACATCTATTATAAATCTTCTAGCTACCAACTTTTCTCTCATAATATATGGGGCATCCTCCTCCCCGGCTGGTGTTGGATTTCTAATTGCTTGATAGACAATATTGTGTGATAAATATGGAACTTCAAAATATTCATTACCTTCGCTGTCTACCACAGAAATAATTTCAGTAATATTTTCTCCTTTTAGGGATAATTTTAAAAATTTCTGATAACTGCCAACAGACAGTACCTCGGTCTCTACGAAGCCAGATATAACGTTGCCATATGCTTTATAGGCATGGCTTGTTGGAATTCCATCAGTATTTGTTTGTGCCACTACAACCTCGGAATCACTTCTAGAAAAATCGACATCTTCTACAAGCATCAAAGAAGTGCCGGCGGCCGAGGTGAGCGTTGTCCCCTCTTTCAAAATTGGTATTAAGTCTGTATCTGGAAGCCCAGCAGTAGTGGCTGGAACCTGAACATAGAACGAACACTTGCCGGTAGAGGTAAACTCCAGCGGCCTTTTATAGCCGAACTGCTTTGCCAATTTTAATAAATTTTTAGTTTCGATGGCGCTGTCGATAAACGATTCGTTTGATTGATAGTCCACATAAAAAGATAGCATATCACCAATATATGCAACAGTATCTAACATTAAAGATCCAAAAGACGCATCAGTAAAATCCTTATATGTGTCTGGATAATATGTTTTTGCATATTCAACCAAAGAATCCTTGATTGTATCAAACTCTTTGCTGGCGTATCTAACTGGTTTTGTCTTTTTGTCTGGCATTCTTTAATTTCCTAACCAAAATTATTATCTATATCTAACTCTAATGTCTCACTTACAGAAAGAGCCGGGATTATATAATCCACTCTGAGGTATGCGGTATTCTCTCTTACTTGTGTCTCCACAGTTTGAATCTCCACAAATGGAAGATATTTCTTTACTTGAATAAATAGTCTTTCTTTTAAGTCTTCTACTGTGTCTTCGTTTGCATTCTCAAATAAGAGTTGAGTAAAGCCAACTCCAAAATCCGGCTCCATGACTCTCTCACCCGGATTAGTTAGAACAAGATTTTTAAAATTTTGTTTTGTGTTCTCTGTTAAATCTTTTGTTAAAAGATATGGGCCGTCATCTTTGGTATATGCTAGCGGTAATTTTGCAGAGTATCCAATAACCATCTAAAAGCCCTCGATAGAATCAATTAAAGTAATTAGGTTTTGATCTATTTTATCGTCAGTTTTATTACATTCTGCGATCCAACTGTTTCTATCTGGGCTGTTTTCTATAAATAAAGGTTCTCCTACCGATTGAGCCGCTTTTTCATACTGTTCAACACTAAGCGTGTCTTGTTTTCCAAACAATATAGAACTTACAAAATTGTCGACAAAAGCATCATCAAACAAATTGTCTAAAATAGATTTTGAATATTTTCCAACGACAGCCTGATCTAAAGAGAAGTCAACGTCGATCATCCCGGCGTGGGGATCGCCTGTTTCCAAGCCCGGCATTTTCCAGCGTGGAATGCCGGCATAAAAATCCAATAAAAACTCTTTCTTGTCCTCATTGGTAAGTTCAACACTTTTTTCTGCGATTGGGAAACAATATACAGTTGAAACTCCCAAGTTGTCAGGGTTATCTTTGATTACCGCATCCTTTGGGGAGCTTGAACCATCGTCGCCGTCGTCCTCTTTTGGAACATGGGAAAAGAAATTGTAAATAAATGTTTTATTTTTCCACGCGCTGTAAAATTCAGAATATTTTTCGGCGTCTTTTAATAATTCATCACCAGACGCGAAGTACTTGTTAACACTCATAATTTTATCTGAATTGGTTTCCTCTGAAAGATTCGGTGTTGAAACAATTAGTCTTGCTCCAAATTCTATTTTTGTGTTTTCAAAAGCTTTATCTATTTCCCCTGCAGTTGGGAGGCTGTACCCAAGCTTCGTGTTTGGCCATGTTTCCCTAGAGACATAGAGGTATATGTCTCTAATAAGCCGGGAAAACTTCTCTAATGAATAATATAACCTAGCATTATATTTTCCCTTGCCGGCAGGGAGTGAAAAGTCCGTTTTTGATATGCTGGACACAAAATCTCCAAATAGGTGCCCATGAGATCCCTCATGATCAAAAATATTGGATATGCCCTTTTCATAGGCGGCGCCGGTCAGATGGCCGGCCAATTCATCAAAATTAAATTTAAAGAAAAATTCTACATATGTGCCAGCTGATAAGAGACTCGTAAATGTTGTTTCATTTGTTGTTGGGAGGCCCTTGCCACACCCAGGGGTGCCGATGGACTTGCAAACGTCAGACCCAGGCCATCGATCAATATAAAATTGATTTTCTTTACCCCATCGATCACCAGGATAATCGCCGTAGCTTTGAAAACTATTATACTTATAAGGAAATCCATCAGAATCTGGAAATTGTGTGTTTTCTATGTTATTATCCTGTTTATACAACTCTACCAACTTCTTCAAACGCACAGTTTTGGTCCAACCAGTCGCTTTGGCGTACGCCTCTGATTGCCAGTTAGAATGACCCTTGCAAAGCCAAGAAGAACCCGCGCCTGTGTGTTTACAATCATAATGTGCTACAGTAAATAATCTTCCCTCAAAGGTGGTGGTGGTATTATCATATAACAAAGATTTGATCGGGGGCGGAATGGGGCTACCTTCCATGGCGTCGTTTAATGTTTGTGGAATTGGCGAAGAGTCTGGGACAAAGGTTTTCTGTATTATGTCTCTGTTCGTCTCTTTTTTTTCATAAGTTTTGGCGGTAGAGATGGCCAACAAATAATCATATAATTTTTCCGCAAAAATCTCTTTAATCGCGCTATCTGCTTCCACAATAAGGCTTTCACCCTGCGTCTTTGTATAAGTGAGGCCGTTAAGTTTAGTGTAGTAGGCGGCCAATCTGTAATAATTTATTTGAGAACCAATACCCTGCTGGCCTTTAAACTTATTGTATAAATTAAAATAAATTGTCCCCGCCTCATTTATTTGGCCGATGAAATATTTTATTCCTTTATCCTTTTTGCCGCTCTTGTCAGTCAGCTTTTGCAAAAAGGCCGGGTCTTGCAAGTATAGGGGCAAATTAGAACCAATATATTTAAGAAAGTGGTTTCTTATTCTTTCTGTGAAAGAATGATCGAAAGTTAAAAGGGCGTATTCTTTGAATCCTAGCATTTTCTATTTTCTCTTTATCCGAAAAAAGTCTTTTTGATTTTAGTAAATTCTAACATATCTTCTTGAACATCTTCAATATTCTTATCTTTTTTCATCACCTGTATTTGTTCTAGTTTTTTGTTTAGTATTGGTTTAGTATATCTAGTATATATTGTGCTCTTTCCTACAGACATGACCACCTCTGCATCTTTGAGTTTCCAATCTTTTTGGTAGGACGAATCATATAAGCTAATCTTGAGTGCCGATGACCAGTCGACAATAATAGTGTACGGAAAAGAATTCTTTACATAACCATAAGACAAATCGCGGTAGGTCTTTTTTAATTTCTGGTCATTATATTGAAGTGGTTGAATGTTTAATTTAGAGTCTATAAACTTTAAAGAGGGCCCATCACTTTCTATCCAATATTTGTTTGCAGCATCTTCAAAAGAATCTAATTTGAGATTGGGGTCAACGAGGATGGTTTTTACAATTAATTTTTTATCTTTTATTTTTTTATATTGAACCAACGAAGATTTTTCCAAGCTAACCAAAATACCAAATTCTGTGTCTTTTGATTTAGTTATCTTTATAATCTCTTCTATGAGGGTACCAAATTTTACAACATATTCATTATAATATGTTGTTGGGGCCTCGGGGTCCCCGGCCTCGTTATTAACAAGTCCCAACTTTGGTGGCTTGGGAACATTTTCCATCCCTACATAGGGACTCATGCCTGCCGGTAACATATAACTGGTGGATGACTCAGCAATTAGTTTATTTGAATCATAAGTACTATCAACAATAAAGTCGTTTGTGCCCGTACCTTTTAATAAGGCGTTAATAGGCAAAGGAGGCAGCGTAGTGTTGGGATTCAATAGCGCACAAAGATCATTCACGGCGGCCACTATACCCTCTAGATCAGCACTTTTTATATCACAGGGGTCTGGGGGGCACACCTCCAATTTAGAGTCCTTAATTAACCTTATAAAGTTAACATAACTCCCTAAAAAAGAAAAGAAATTAAGAACCTTTGTTTCACTATCAAGTTTGAATTTTCCCTTGGTAAGATACCCAAGATTGGGTGGGGCAGCATATTCTTCTGACAGCAATTTAGTTAAAATATTGCAATTTGCATTTCCTAAAAACAAGAACACAAATTCTTCTTGACCAATATTGGGATGTTCTTGTATTGTTGTTAAATATTCACGAACATCACTTATAGTTATTCCCGCTGGGATCAGCCCCACTTCCTTTGAAGCTAAAATTGCCTCATTAGAAATATAAGAATTAATTGGGACTTTTGTTAAAGGGGGTATTTTGTCATAATCCGGATCATCCGTTTCTGCCCACGCGTCGGTCATCGAAAACAAAGTCTCGGAAACGGTTTGGATCATCGGAGTGGTTACAATACAAAGGCTATAACAAGCTTGCTCTGCAGCTATGGCCCAAATCAAATCTGTTATATCTGGGATTTCTATATACGGCAATCTGGGTATGAGCGGTAGTTGTATATCTGGCATGAACCTCTCATACTCTTCAAGATATTTAATCTTTTCACCACATGGAGTATCTACCTTTTGTTTAATAAGCTTTGGATTTTTAATTGATTTTACAGCCTTGGAAAGTGCGATTAATAAAAAATATTGTACCGGAATTGCAGCTATGAACTTGCGATATTGTGCTTCTGCACAATCCAACATTTTATCTTTGGCGCCGGCTGGCCCCGTAGATGAAAGAACAGAACTGGCCAACTCAAACAAGCCCTGTGTGGTCTTTTCCAATTTTTCACCCGGACCTTCAGCATTATAAGCATCCGAAAAAGTCTGAGCATATGGGGCACAGCCTTTTAGTGCGGCGATTTGTTTATCTATATAACTTTCTTCTTCTGTTTTGCCCTCCAACGATTTACACTTACCATCGGACAACTTCAAGTTCGCCAAATTTGTTATCGTCGCGTCCAAACTAGATAAAATATCTAATGCCTGCTGGCCATAAATAAAACCTGCAGCAATTGCTGCGCCGGCGCTATTAACCTTTGTGGCGGTTTTATTAGCCGCCGCAACTGTCTTTTCAACAGCAGTTTTCTTGTTTTTCTTTGGTGGTGCTGACATTTAAGTAGTCCAATTTCCTCTACTGTTAATATACCCCTCAGATATAATAGACTTGTTTAGCCTAGCGGCTGCAGCATTATATCTTTGTGTTAATACTCTAAGCACAGTTAATACATCCTTGCCTGACTTCATAACTTGTACTGATGTCAAGGTGCCAGCAAGTACAGGATCAGGCACAGTTTGAACATATGCCGGCGCGACCCCGCCGGGCGCGACGGGAACATAAGCCGTTCCCGCGTGATAATGAGAGGCCACAGCAGCACGAGTTGCTTTGTGTGCGATGGTGTTCGCCACATGCATCTTTTTAACAACCTTGTTAAGCTGTTCTATAAGCCCTATGATGTCCGTTAACGACCGCTCTAAATTATATCCTTTTGGGATTGGCTGCAGCCCAAACGGGTGGGTTTCATCGTTGAGTATTTTTGCATCCCAATTGCTAGAAATTAATTTAACGCCGCCGCCATAATAGCCGGTATTGCGCGGTTCAACGCCGGGTGCTCCTTCGGTGGTAGGTATGGTAGGGTCAAAGCCTCCGATGATGTCTACGCCCGCTGTACGGGCGCCTATGGCCACTCTATCCCCGACTATCTGAACCGAAGAAAGAAGATTCAGAGGGGCGTTGGTGGTTAGGTCGCGGTCGCGGTCCAAGGAATCATCATATTCTTCTATATCTTTTTTGCCAGAA
>Ga0208790_1000542_pt1 | contig 18228 bp, 35 predicted proteins | sample 10_taG_FD_184083 | JGI IMG/M metagenome (GOLD analysis project Ga0208790, IMG submission 184083) | Marine viral communities from the Subarctic Pacific Ocean - 10_ETSP_OMZ_AT15264 metaG (SPAdes) (version 2) | ecosystem: Environmental > Aquatic > Marine > Oceanic | place: Pacific Ocean | collected... | reverse complement strand
ATCATCAATTAATTAAATACAGGAGTAAATAACAATGACTAAAATTAATAAGAAGATGAAAGTATTTAAAGGCCAGTTAAAAATTGGCACAGAATCGGAAGTAGTAACAAATCAATTTACAGGTAAATCAGTGACATTAGAACCTGATGCCGTAGCTGTATATGATTTGATAATGGGCTCACAATTAACAAACAATTATAAACTTACGAGAATTGGTTTAGATTGGTTTATTAAACATTATCCAAAACAATACATGGTTTTATTAGATTAACCTGGAGTATTAACATTTTAAATATGGGAGTAATCAACAATGAATAGTTTTACAGCAATAGAAATCATTAACAATGATCAAGGCAGAACAGATATAACACAGGAAGAAATTTGTGCAGCTTATCAACATTTGGTCGATACTGGTTTAGCATGGCAGCTTGAAGGAGCAATTGGCCGAACGGCTGCAACATTAATAGAGTTAGGCTACATTGAACCGAACACCAATTATTAAAAACTAATCTAAATATGGAGAAACAATCATGGGGATAATAGCATACACATATGATGCAGATATAAATTGTATAGACTGTACCAAGCAAAAATTTGATTATATGTATACTGGTATCGTTAGAGCATTTTCAACAATTGATATCAATGGTATTTATACTGATCAACTAGATACAGAAGGCGAAATGGTAATACCGATGTTTTCAACTCATGAATGGCGAGAATTTGATAAAGGATTTCTTAAAGAAAATCCAATACAACATTTAACTTGTGGTTCATGCCTAGAAATAATTGATACTTACGAACACGATACTATCGAGTAATTAAAAACTAAACAATATGGAGAAACAATTATGAGCAGCCTATTAAAAGTATCGGATTTGACAATCGATGCTATAAGACAAGAGAACAAAGAACAAGGATCATATTTTTTTGATCAGGAAACTATGAAACATTTTGGATCAGGATTCAAATGTTACTACGTTTATGAAGAAATAATACGGGATCAAAAGCATTACTTCTTTTTTACTACAGATAAAGTTATATCCGAAAAATTAAGAGGTATGCTTGGCGGCTATCACTTTGGCCAACTACCACATCTGCTTTTTGATAAGCTTTGTACCATTCGAGTACTTACTTACGACTCAAGAGGTAGACAAGAAATAAAACAATTAACCGATAAGAAATTTAAGGATTTAGATAATGCATTTGAATACTTAGAAGATTATATCAAGGACATTAGAGAACGTGAATACATCTACAAGGCTGAAATTGACGCATACAAGGAGTTAATATGATTAAACGCATAAGGATAACAGCAAAAGGTTTTGATGACCTTAAAAAGAAACTAACTAAAATATATAAGGAGCATAACAAATGACAACTAGAGTTAATAAAACCAATCGACCAAAAATAACAAACTATATTATCAAAAGATTAGATACTAAATCTATGGAAGGAAAAAAGAAAAATTCTGTAAGTATTATAGATATTTGGGATATTCAATTTGAGACAGAAAAAAAGTTTAATGTCTCAGAGTACATGTCACAAAAACTAACATGGGAAATAATCCAGGAGAATAACAATGAACAGTAATAAAACATATAAATTCGTAATAAACGGAACTAGTGTTCCATGTATTAAGGCTGATTCCGATCAAGAGTATGTAATCAAATGTTTATCTGAACTTAGTGAGGATAAAACTGTTGATATTGATCGTATAAGCGAAATATTTTACAAACCCTCAATACCTAATCCGCATGTAAGACACTTAGGGAAGTTTTCAGAAAAACAAGCGATTACAACTTTGAGGAAGTGCGATAAGATTATGGCTAAAGGTGAATTTAAATATACTCCTGTAGAAGATATAGTCAGACAACTCCCCTATGATTACGTTGATACAGTTGCAATCACAGAGTCTCCTAAATGGAAGATTGCAGACATATGGAGAGATCATAACGTCAAGCATCATACAATTTGGGGATACAGAGAATTAACCCTGTTGGATTTTGGATACGATGCTGAAGGCAGCTTGTCATCGATACAAACAGTAACAAATGATGGCAGCTTGGTTAGTATCTCAGGATACCAGGATTTGCATGAAGATTTCTTACAAAACTATAACTTAATAGAGGAGAATAAATAATGAGTAGAGAAGATAAAATAGCTGAGTTACTTAGGAGACATGAGTTAATGTTATCGAATGACTCAGTAGAAGATTTACTGCATTTTATTTCTGATGTACGTGAAAACGGACACGTTGGTTTTAAAGAGTATAGTGACCAGGAGTTAGACAATGCGTTAACTGAAACAGACATTTGGAAGGAGCATAACAATGCCTGAATTTAATATAAAAGAATTTAAAGATGGTGTTAGTGATGGTCTTTTAACTGGAATTAGAGACGATTCCAAAAGAACACCTGAGTATAAAGAAGGATACGACTTTGGTCTATACTTGTGGCAAGAAGATTACCATCTGGAAAACGCAGAAAGAGGAGAATAAATAATGAGTAAAGGAATTTGGGAGTTGATGGAAAAACACTTAGGTAAAACTACTTTGGGGAAATATCTAGGGAAAACTCTTTTCACTACTAATGGAGTTACTGATGACGTAATTGCTGATTCACTAGAAGAAGTTGATCCATTTAATGAGTTTGAATGGTTTCAAATGACATTAGATAAGATTGCTTACGACAAAATTGGAGGAATAACAGATGAGTTAGATGATTCTGATTTTCCTGTATTCGTAAACAAGGAGCTGGATGCCTGGTGTTCTTTGGAATGGATAGGAGAAATACATAAGAAAATAGAGGAGCATAACAATGCCTAAAGAAACAATAATCTGTGATATTTGTAATGGAATGAAATTTATTCTATCAAATAATGAGATGGGTATTAGAGATTTACAGAGATGTGATGAATGTAATTTCTTCTCAGATGATTCAGAGGCTAAAGCATACGTAAGAACATACATAGACAACAAGAAGGAGAGTAATAATGCGTAAAGTAACAGAAGATATGGTAAGGAATTGGCTTGGATTAAACGAGAATGGATTCCCCTTAGATGAACGTGGAGATGCGTTAGATTCAATAGAACTAATTACAGACATAGCTAACGGAGATTACACACCTAAAGCTATTAAGAAAGAAATTGAGGAGCATAACAATGCCTAAGTTTAAAGTAACAACAAGAGCAATTGTGACTACTGTATACGAAGTAAATGCTATAGATGAACAAGATGCTGAGGAGAATTTTATAGAGTACCTAAGTTTTAAAGACATAAATCTAGAAAATGAAGAAGTTATTACAGTAGAAACCTGGAAGGAGGATAAATAATGAAAGACTACTTAGAAGATAAAGGTATAGGATCGCTGTCAGGATTTGTGGAAAGAGTAATAGAAATACATGAACACAACCTGAGTAATTATCCTGAAACAAAACCTACGTTACAGATGGCTTACAGAGAATTGATAGAAGACATCCTGGAGGAGCATAACAATGCCTAATGATCTTATAACGATGGATGAGATTTACGGAGTATATGAAAAGTGGAAAGAATCAGGCGAAAGAGACTGGTGGGAAATGGATATGTTTAAAGGAAGAATGTTAGACATAAACTTCTGGTATCTTGATGATGACATACATGATGTATGGGCTGTAACCATATATAAATGCTTATTCAATGCTAAAGAAGGATACTGGGTTACTAACGTCACAGATGGATACATGAGCCTGACATATAAATTTAAGAACTATCTAAAAGAAAGAGAGAGTAACAATGCTACTTAACACCTACACAATAGAAGAACCTATGTGGAATTGTAAGGAATTAGGAGGCCAAAGAGCAGTTTCCATAGCTGATTACAGGTTTGCCCACTATGGCTACGTTAACTTGAAGATAGGATACAAGAACAAAAAAGGTAAATACTTGTACCCTGATACTTATCGTATCACTAAAGAGAAGGCCTTACAGTATCCAGTGGTGACCAAGGGTAAAATAGGTAGGGCTTACTACATTCCAGTAAAGGATTTGCTGCAATGGGTTATCGAAAAAAGACAAGATGAAGGACAGATATCTCTGTTCTAATTTACAAACCCTGTGTTAAAATCCTAATCTTTAGAAAAGAGGTGCGTCTATGGAAGAATATAAAGAATTGCAGCTTACAGATATAGAGAAACAAGGTGTCAAGTTTTTGGTAAAGTCATTAGATTACCTTATAAACCATAAGGATATGGACAGTCCGAAATTAGATGCCATGATAGATGTTTTCATTACTCAGGGAATAAGTAAAAGACATGTATCAGTAACCGAAAGAAAAGAATTACATGGTAAAATCAAATCAATTATAGATAAATTAAGGGAGTAATAATATGAAGAATGAAAATAGCATGGATGACTTGTTTAAAACCTTTACTGGTGTTCCACTGGAAGATAAAAAAGAGATAGTAAGTTTCTTGCAAACAGACAGGGGATTGATGATCATGTCCAGAGCATTAACTTTAGCAATAAAGGTACTGGATTCAGATCATTTTGATCAGTCAGACCCATTGATCATTAAAGATGTTGCCTCAATGAAGGTAATGCTAAGAGCCGTTACATCTTTTCTGTTTCCTCAAAGTGAATGGGTTAAGGATGAAACTCTTGCTGAAACATTACAACAAGCATTTCCTGATATTGATTTATCAGAATGGAAGCTTTAAGTATTGTTTTCAGGCTGCCGTTGTGTTACGGTAGGCTAGTCTGCAAGGGATATGCAGACGTTAATCAAATTAAAAGGATGGAGATTCTTTATGTCAGTTAGTATCACTTGTGACAAATGTGGTCACAACAACAATCTCTTCGGAGTTCAGGAAACCTCAGACCGCTTAGACAGGCATCGTATTACAGTTACTCGGTATAAATTGAGTGGCAAAATGAAGCCTGTGTTTATACAAAGAGGTAATTATTACACACAATCAGACATTGATAAAATGAATTATCAGTTAAACAATAAACCAACACAAAGGAGAACGTCTAATGTCTAATCAGTACGAACGTGTAGAAGAAACCACCAGGTTTTACATAAGTAATGTCACCGCTACAAAAGGTAGGGATGACAATGACCAATGGAGAATTGAAGGTAAATGGCCTTGGACTCCACAGTATCCTGTAACAGTATGGGTTAATAAGGATTCTTCACCATCATGGTTGAATCCTATTTATACTGATGAACAAGGTCAACCCCAGGTCAAGGAAGCACCATATGATCCACCTTATGAAGCTAATGTTGTAGCGGGTAGAGGACAGGTAAGTAATGCAGGTGAAAGAGGTTGTCAAAAATGTTTCAATGGACAAGGACATACGTCTGGAACGTCACATGACGGATCACAAAACTACCATTACAAATGGTACATAAATGACTGGAACGATCATGCTGCACCAGAACGAAAGCAAATGACCAGAGGTTCACAACCTCATACTTTTACTGCTCCTAACATAGTGCAACAAGCACCACAGCAACAACAACAACAGGTGCAGCAACCTAAAACACAACAATCACAGCCACCTAAGATTGAGTCTGGTAATGCACCAGACAATACATGTCAACATGGTGTGGGTCAGACTGGCAACTATGACAAATGTGGCAGATGTATAACTAGAATCTGTGCCTTTAATGGCATTGAAAATAAAGACAAGAAAGACATAAACACTATCAAGTTTTTAACTGATCAGTACGAACTTATACTTTCTGGACAAGAACCTGATGCTAGTAATTCAGAAAAGATAATTCACAAAGACCCTACTACTTTCAATACTTATGACAGGAAGATACAGGAGTCACAAGAAAAACCAACCCAACAAGATGATCAGATGCAGAGGTTAATAGAAGACGAAGGCTAAAACATAAGGAGAAACAAATGTTAGCTAAAAACCTAAACCTAAGTGATAAACTTAGAAAAACCCTTGGGGAATGGAATGATGGTATTACTGTTTCCCTTACTGATTCTGGTAAAGAATACACAGTTAGTGGCGATGACAGGCTCACAGAGCATGATAAATTAATCAGGGTGACTGATGTGTTAGGGATCATTGATAAATTTGCTCTGAGAACATGGGCTATGAACATGGCACTTGATTATGTCAGAAATAATTTGTTTGAAACTATCCGCAAGAAAGAAAACCCACCATCACAGGTATTAGAGTCTGTCTTACAGGATGCAGCACTTGCACATGAAAACAAACGGGATACTGCAGCTACTTTTGGATCAGATGCACATGATCTTTTACAAAGGTTAGCCATAGACCCTAATGCATATGTTGATAAGAAGTTTGACACAGTCGTAAATAGCTGGAGACAGTTCATGTCTGATTCAAAGCTTGAAATAATAGGTACTGAGATATCTTTTTATCACCATACGTTAGATATTTCCTTTGCTGGTACTGCTGATTTAGTAGCGATTGATCCTGATGGAAACATTGTTATAGCTGATTACAAAACTGGTGCTAGGTTGTATCCAGAAACTTGCTTACAACTATCAGCATACGTTATGGGATTAGATTTCTGTATCGGAAACAAAATAAAGAAATTTGATCCTAATTACTACAGAAACGTAAGAGCATTGGCCATAAGGCTGCCCAAAACCGAGGATGATTCTATAGAAATCAAAGAAGTTAAAAACATTCCTTATCACAAAGAGGAATTTATCCATGCCTACAAACTAAAAGCATGGCAGTCCTTTAGAAATAAGTGGGCTAGGTAACATGGGTAAACCTCAAGGCTTTACTGCAAATGATTCTTGTTATAACTGTGGTTCTCATAATGGAATACAAAAAGGTACAAAAACTGGTAGGTGTCATGGGTATTATTTCCTTGCTCATCCCTACTTTATTTGCACTAATGACAAATCCAGATCACATGGAACTAAAGACCCAGATGACCCATTAAAAACAAATCCTGATGGATGGTGGCACAAGTCCTATGATTGTAGATGTACCGATGTTCATAAAAGGGAATCGTATAACTCTTCTTATACTCCAGTAAAGGCCATCAGGGTTAACAATAAACTAGACAATGAAAAACTTAAAGAGATAAATGATATCTGGAACTCTTCAGAAGACTTAATGAATAACAATGCTGCTTTGTATCTTATGAGCAGAGGTATTCGTATAAAACCTGATTCATTAAGATACAACAAAGCTGTTTATGGAAAAGAATGCCTGGTTGCGAAGATTACAGATGTAGATGGCATGATTAAAGGTATACAGAGAACACATCTTAATGGCTCTAGAAAGCACACAGAGGGCAATCCAAGAAGAAGCATGGGTTCAATACTTGGTAATGCTGTAAAGTTTGGCTCTGTTAGTAACCTTTTGGGGATAGCTGAAGGTATAGAGGATGCATTGTCTTTGCATCAAGTGTTAAAGATACCAGTATGGGCTGCTTTGGGAAGCCAGTTTATGCATAGAATAAAAATACCTGATACAGTTTCTGATGTAATCATATTTGCTGATGGTGATGAGGCAGGCAGCAAATCAATAAAGGATTGTTTAACTGCATATGGGTCTGGTTATAATGTTAATTATTGTCAAGCACCAGTTTGGACAGGTGATGATGGCAAGGAGAAAAAGGATTTTAATGATTTGTTAATAAAGGATTCATCTGGCAAGAGTATAATGGATATATATGTAAAGGTGTGACATGGAGAAAAATGAACATAAGTTACCTGATATATTTGAAGCCTTGTTCGTTAGATTACAAGGAAGAATCAGGAGAAGCACCCCAGAGCATAACCCTGCTAAGACTCTAAAGAAGCTACAAAGCTCTAAATGGAGAGTAACTGGATACGAACTTACAGACACAAGAGTCAAAGAAAAAATAGAAGAAGGTAAGTTAGGTGGGTTCAGAGGAGAGACAAAGGATGAATACATTACGAGAATGATTCATTCTTACAAACGATTTGCAAACCAACATCCTGGAACTAAAAGTACAAAACAATACGAGTCAGATTTTACAAAGGAGAATGAAAAAGAAATGGAAACAAGAAGAGCCTGGTTACGTGAAAATCATACCCTGTTATGTAAACTAAACGGAGAAAACCATGATGCAAATGGTAACCCTGTAAACATAGGAACTGTAAAGGAATGGGAAGTTGCAGAACTGGCCGAGAAGTGGATAGATATGGAACAGGAGTTAAGAGATTTGTATAACGATGATCGCTGTATATATGCAAAGGGTAGGGCAAAAGGGAAGTGCCCCCAAATAGGAGAACATTACAACATACTGAGGTGTAGCATATGTGCCCCCATACCTACAAAATAGTTATCCCTGCAATATATTTCAGCGAAGATAATAAAAATGAAATACACGAGTTACCTGCTGAAATAGCTGAGAAGATTGTAGGGAAAAAGCAGACAGGAATTGATTACAGATTGTCGCCTAACAACAAGAGAACTATGTATAGATTAATAGAAAATAAGATAAAGCAAGAACAAGCAGAGATAATGACAGAACTTATTGAAGAAATAGGTGAACCTGACACTCTTCTCGAACCCCCTATATCATTAACCATCACATTCTATAGCAAGAATAAACGCAAGATAGACCTCGATGGATTATTGGGGTCGCAAAAGGGATATATAGATGCTACAACAGGGGTTATAGTAGAAGATGACTCAGCGAACATAATCACCTGTATCAAGCTGTATTACAAATCAAATGTAGATGAACCAAAAGTTGTATTCGAATTTGAGGAGCAAACATGAAACGAACAATGAAGGCAGTCATAGGGTTAGCAGGATTAGTGCTACTAGCACTCTCGATCTCTAGGATCAAAAGCTACTACGAACTAAAGGCTATGATCAAAAGTATACCTTGGGAGAAATGATTAAATGAATATCATGCGATGGAGATGGACAGCTTTGATTGTATATCTAGTGATCTGCGTATATGACTTTATGTTCGTGCCTATCTATTATGGGATTGCAAGGATGGGATTGGACTTAGCTGATTATATGAGTCACCTACAAGCAATTGAAGACCCTTTAGTACAAATGGAATATTTAAAGAAACTTGTATCACAACATGAACCCTTCACATTAAAGGGAGGTGGAATATTTCATCTATCTTTCGGTGCTTTATTAACAGGAAGTGTGTTCGGGAAAAAGGATTGATTACGGAGGACTGATTAGTTCTTCTACGTTATCTATGTTATTAAAGTTCTTGTAGATTACACTGGTTGCTATAGTAAAGTCCTTTGCGGAAAGTCCATCTCCATTACCTATAGTGTTCAAATTAACATCAATAGTTCCAGCCTTTATTCTAGAAATCTCACAGGAACCTCCCTTACTCAGCACGTTGGAAATTCGCAAAACATCTACCTTGCCGTTCACCCCGCTGGTTGGGGCTGTAATTTTTAATTGATCCCAGAGGCCGCCTGATGTTTTCATGTCATCTGCACGATTTCCACCACCTATACCTCTATTTCTAGGAGTCCCCGCAACTGGAGCAATAGATTGCCCATCACTAGTATTATAGGTTACATTTAAAGTATGTACTTCTATCTCAGCAAGAGTTAGCTTAGTACATCTCCATCTATCTATTATAAGATGTCCTACTTCTAACCATGTAGCAGTAAAATTATTTGCTGTAGGTAAGCCACCTACTATAATTACATTGGTTTCACCCGACGGCAAAGCTGAGTTCGGGTACGCAGTTCCCAAAGTTATGTTCTCTATTACTATCTCCCCTACAGGAGTAGTGCCTAAATCTAATCTTAACGTATTGTTCTCGTCTGAGTATTCAGTAGGGACATCTGAAGGTGCAGTGTATACTCCTGAATCGCCTCTGGCAAATGATCTTTCAGCAAGTAATGTTTCGTTAACCACTACTCCACCACCAGCTACAGATGCTCCCATAATAAGAGTCATGGCCATCTGCGGCGAGAACCCTAACGAAAGTAATAATGTGTATGGCATCTTAACTATCTTAAAAGCAGTTTTCCACTTAGCTGATTCTGACTCAAGATACTGTACCTTTGCTATGAAAGAGTCTCTGAACCTAACAATGGCTTTGTACGTGGTTACTGGAGACTTATACAGTGCTTTAGCACCTGATACTATTCCTCTCCATGCCATCTTAAATGGATAAGTAATAACAGAAACAATACCAGATAATAACCTCTTAAAAAAAGAAGGCTTCTTTACCTTAACCATCTTGTTTCGTTTATCTAATGCATTCGGTTGAAACTTCTTCATTATTATTCCTCCGATTCATCCCATTCAAAAATAGGTGTGTTTTCTCCTGCCCAGGTGGATTCAGTGTTGAAACAAAACCAATCCACAGCTTCCTCAGACGACCAGTCGTTATCTTCCATTAACTGCTCTATACACTTGTCACTTGAATACAATACGACAGCTCTGCCGTCACGATAAGCAATACCCTTCATAGACCTGTCATACCCATCAGCAGTTAATGCCTCTGGATTTAACTTTGCTACTTGTTCTTCAATGGGGTTACTCATTCTCTAATACCTTTAATGAAACACCACCTAAGAATCCAAATATGCCACCAACAATAGCTGTGATGATTTCTGTGGCTACCATTTGTAGCCCCACCCATAAACCGAACATACTGAAGATAGTTGCACAAAGTATAGCTACAAGTATTTGTGGTCTTAGCTTTCCCATATTCATAGTCCTGCCTTCCTATTGATCTTCTATAATTACATAACCCTCTGAAGTCCACCTAGACCATATCTTAGTAACAGGATCTTGCTTAGTCCATTCACCAAGCTTGTTCTTTTTGCCACCAAAATAAGCCCTGGCATGTCCTTCGGCTATAAGTATATCATTAAGACTAACTTCGACTCCATTATCAGACACAACCAGTGTGCCAAGTATCCTTCCAAACTTACCCTTACCTTCTTTAGATGTTCTTAAAACGATATTACCCTTATGTATTGATATGAGTTCTTTGAGCCTAGCTTTCGATTTAAGCCCTAGTTTCTTCTCAACCTTATTCCTAGTCCTGGACTCTGGTGTATCTATCGCCATTAAGCGAATGCGTTCTTTGTATTTTATGTTGAACCCTAAGTCCAACTCTGCATCTACAGTATCGCCATCTACAACCCTCGTGATCTTGACTCTATACTCAAACATTTAGAATGACTTTCTAAACGCCCAGTAGTGTTGCAGCTCTGCGTTATGTTCCTTCTTAGATATCTTGCCATTCTTCATGTTACCCTCAATCGTGGTAATCATCTTCTTGATATATGGCATTTGATCCTTATATGACTCTATGAATCCCAGATCATCTCTTTCTTTCTGAGAATGAATCTGGAAGCAAGTACCTTCAGGATAGTATGTCTTAGTTAGTAGCTTCTTTATAAAATTCATGTCTGCCTCCTATTTAATACTTATAGTTTCCATCTCTATTTGTACACCAATCATTTACTAGTGTTGTAACTTCTGCATTTGTCATGTTTACAGGATTTGAGTCTCCATCAAGCTTTTTAATTGGATAACTAGCATGAATAGATAGTACATAAGTAACCAAATCTGATTGTCCAGCAATAACAGTTCCTCCACCACTACCAACCCCTATCATAGTATCATCAGCAGAATTTAGAAAATAACCACCATCAGAAATGTAATCAGGAATAGAACCACTATCTAAACTGTATCTTATAACTGCCATTATTTTGTACTCCTATACAAGAACTCTTGCCTAACAATATTATCTAACCCCATATGTTTCATCACGTTCTTATATTCCTCACCAAATACTTCTACTGCTTTATCTAAGAACTCATAGAAATGATTAATGTTTGGAACTATGCCTTCTTCTAATAACTTGTCACAAGTGGCAATATATTTGCCAATAACATCTGTTGCAGTTTGTAAATGTACACCATATTGTTCGAGATACTCTGCATTTCCTTGTTGGATTTTTCCAGAAAACATCATATCTCTATGTGACTGCCTGAAAGCCTGTCGTAAGTGATGCCTGATTTCATCCATCTCTGCATCCATCTCATCCCATTCTTCAGGTATATTATTATTCTTTCTAATCTCATCATATGCTTCCTGTAATACAGCTATCTCTTTTAAAGCACCATCAATATATATCTTTGATCTTTTAACACCAGCCCTTGCTTCTTCTGCTTTAATTAAAGATAATTCATCACCTTCTTCCTCCCATTTCCTTACTTCTATTTCAGACTTGCGTAAACCATAGTAATTTGATTCTAGTGCTTCTCTCTTTTTATCTATCTCTACAACACATTGTCGCAATCTTCTGTAAGGTGAATCAGTTAACATATTAAGAGTCATTAACTGAGTTGTACTTTGAGTATTTCTACGACCTAGTGTATTAATAGCCCTATCTATCTCAACCATTCGTTCAGATACTTTAGCTATCTTGTCAGAGTCCATAGTAGCCAAGCCATTCATTGACTCAGTTAATTTTATAATACCTTTACTTATACCTTCTTCAGGTTTTTCTATCTTATTACTATCCATATTAAGTTCCTGATAAAACCCCGTTTTGAGTTGTTGAATCTAATAAATTACCATTATCAGCAGCGTTACCAGCACTTGCAATAGTTATAGATTGAATACTGTCATTTCGCCCAGTATCGTAATAACCATAGGCCTCTCCTTTAGTGCCATTACTAGTACAAGCACTTCCAGAACCTTCAGAAGCTGCTATCAAATTTCCGAAATCAGTAGCATCTCCAGTAGACCCAACAGTTATATACATAATATAGTCTCGCTCTGCTGTTGCAGAAACATCCCTTCCTCCCATAAACACACCTCTAGTATCACTCTCTAGCCCTCCATTCCCACTTCTTCCTAACGATATACTTCCATCATTCATATCTCCAAAGTCTGAGGCATCTCCTGTACTTGCAATAGTAAAATAATCCATTCTTCCAGTACCAGTTGCGTCACCAGAAGTATAACCAGTTCCAAAAACAGCTCTGGTTGCATTGTTTATACTTCCAACCATGTAAGTTGTAGCTGCATACAGATCACCGAAATCAGAAGCATTAGAAATAGATGCGATGGTAAAATAATCGACAACATTTGATCCTGCAGCACCACCACTAGCAACTAACTGCGTAGTACCATTAGTTGAACCTACACATAGCTTCCTTGCTAGAGTCAAATCAGCAGCATTGGTACTATTTCCAAGGGAACCAACAGTAATATGATGGATATAATTTCTCTCTCCAGCAGCAGCAGATTCATTGTTACTCCAGTTTGAAGCGTAACCACCCATAAATACACCTCTAGATGTATTGCTACCAGTTGCAATATCGTATAAATTACCATATGTTCCGTAATTGTCAACATCACCAAAGTCTGCTGTATTTCCCGTAGAAGTTATAGCTTTGTATTCAATTGCTGTATGATAAGGACTGGAATTAATTGTACCACCAATAGATAAGCCTCTACTTCCATACCACACTACCTCTGTGACATATTCAAGGTCGTTAACCTTCTCAATATCATCACCACCAATATTCATCAACTTCTCTATGTCATCTAAGGCTATATTCATAACCTTTTCTATCTCAGCCATTAAGCTACCTCAATGATAGTTAAGTCAGGATTGATAAATGCACTTCTTACTCCAACTGCTACACCCATAAGCTGAACGAAATCTCCATCGTCTCCAGGTGCAGTATCAGTTAATGTGCCAGGTGTTTCAGATACATATAGATCAGTACCTACAGTCATATTACCACCAAACCCTCCATCATCTCTGTATACTCCATGAGTTAATACTCTAACGGAACTTCCTGCTGATCCCTGTGCTTCAATAGCTATTCCAATAGCAGGGAGTTTAGCTGCGTCATTAGCATCAGCTCTACCAACCCTACCTGTAGTTGTACTTACATATACAGCATCGAAAGCAGTTATAGCTTCTGCTGCTAAGAACTCAACTACGATTCCCTGTACCTTATCGTCAGTAGCAGGAGTACCTGCTGCTGATGCAAAGCCTAAGAACGTACTGTCATTTAATTCAAGACCCTTGTCTGCATCATGTGTAACTGTTACGTCACCATCTGCACCAAAGGCTAATACAGAAGAGTCACTTAATAATTTAACATCATCTCCAAATACAGCATCCTTAACTACACTTAATCCACCATCTGTCTGTAACGATCCGTCAGTTGTAGATGTAGCTTCAGTAGCATCATCTGTTTTTACAATGCCACCAGCGGTTATTGCTCCTGTGGTTGTAATGGTGTCTATATAAGCATCTTTCCACCTAACCCCAGTTGTACCTAAATCAACATCACTGTCAGACTGAGGCCCAAATATATTGTCACCAAGATAAACTTGCTCTACGTTTGCAGCATAGAAATGTATTTCATCTGCTGTTTCAAAATCAATCTTAGTCTGGTCATCTTCACCTATCTTAACGTCTGTTGCCAATATAGATGTTATCCCTGTTTGAGCAGCATCTACAGTGATTGTTAAGTCATATGGGTCACCATCAGTACCATTGTCTGTGTCAGTCCAGTTAGTAGTAACACCTGATCCAATGATCTTTACTTCTTTAGCATCAGATATTGTTACCTCAGTTCCGTCATCATCTTCTAATTGGAATGAGGTCATGTCACCTCCACCTGTACCACCACCGATATCAGATAATACCTGTGTACCTGTCCTGTAATCTACGTTACCTGAACTGTCTAATACTAAGAATTTATCTGTGTCTGTACCTGCTGCGGCTACAGTTCCTAAAATTAATGTTTTAGCTATAGTAATAACTTCAGAGCTATTCGTGGTATCAAATGTTATATAAGCATTATCAGCTTCTTCTATAATTAATGCACTAGATTGATTGTCTGGTATCTTTATTGAGTTCTCTCCAGCATTGCTAAACTGTAATGCTCCATCAGCACCACCAGATAACACTAAGTCACCTGCGATGTCAGCAGAACTGGATAAGTCTAATGTAGCAGCATCTAGTTCACCTGTTAAGGTTACATTTCTAAATGATCCTATATCTTTATTTGAATCGACTACCACACCTAAACTAGCAGATACTGTTCCTGCCGTCACGGCATCTAATACGTTTAATTCTTCAGGAGTAGCACTAACCTGTGTTGTACTAGCTGATGCTAATACAGGTAGATATCCACCCAGATTTGGGAAATATATAGTACGATCTGCTGTAGGGTCTACAAAGGATACAGTGGTTTCATATCCATCTGCTGTAGCACCTTCAAATTGTAAAGCATTAGCACCTGCTAATGTACCATTGACTGTAATAACATCTGACGCAGCATTACCTAAAGTAACATTACCATTTAAGGTAGTAGCACCAGTAACAGTTAAATCTCCTCCAACTGTCTCGTTGCCAGCTATCGCTACAGTAGAACTTGCCACTGTAGAATTAGGAGTTATTGTTACATGGGTTACATATGTACCCTGAGAGTTAATGTCATTACCAAATGTCATCACTCCACCATTAGCAACTTGGAATCTCCACCTATCACCAGCATCCTCACCCTCATCAGCAAACATATAAGAAGCTGCTGGCTGACCTTCATTAGCTCTTACAGAGAGAGTCTCTGCGTCAAGAGATGCTAATTGGATAGCATCATCAAATTTAAAACGCCTCTTTGAGGCTCCTGACGTGATCTGGACATCATATTCACCAGCTTCGTCTGATGCTGGAGTATGACTTATAGACCACTTGCCATTGGAATCAGTAGTGGTGTTAGCCAAAGATGTTGTTGTAGCATTTTTGGCATACAGATTAATAGTAGCACCATTAATTGCATCGCCTGCATCATCATATAAAAAGCCTGCAAAAGTTAAACCTGGTTTAGCCATTATCTTCCTCCTAGTCGAGAACTGTCTCTAAATTGTAATGCCTCCCTAGCAACCCCTACTGGGTCTTGCTCTAGATCATCCTCATCTACAAATATTAATGTAATTCCTTGCCCTGCTAAAGCCTCTCTGGCAAAGATATCCCTTGCCGAAGTCTCAGCCCCCAACTCGTAGTGATAATACACTCCCTGCACATTCACCGCAAGTCCTGGTGGATTGTGAAAGACAAAGTCAATGATCCATCCACCTTTATCAAGTCTACCACCAAGTAACGGTGATTGATATATGAAATCATCACCTGGTTGATACCCTAATTGTATCAAACTAGCATAAAACATCCATTCTGGCCTACTTCCCTCCCAGCCTGAAGGAGGATTCATTATATCAGCTTTGGTAACCATTACCCATCCAATATCACTGCCCAGGAAACTTTATCACCATTAGTCGCTGCATCTACATATATGGTACTAAACTCAATAGTTCCACCTGCATCTGCGAAATTAATCTCTATAGTATTCCCTGCACTTAATTCATATCCATTGGTAGCAGACACATCGCTTACACCAAAGTAAGTAATTCCACTGTTAGCAGCTAATGCTTTAGCCTTTATCCACCTTACTCTATTAGTAGTGTTAGATATCTGTACTTCTGTACCTGCTGTAGTTACTGTAGTTGTACCTGCATCTAATATCATTTACGGCTCCACTAATGTTATTCTTGATGTACCCCGTTCATCATACCCTGTGTATTCTATTCCTGTAGCAGATGTAACATCTACGTAGTAGTTGCGAGTACCACCATCATCATCTCTGAATGTAAACTCATTTAACGTATTAGATTCTATTGCATCAACTAACTCAGACCTCAACTGTTTAGGTGTTTTTCCCTTATAAGTCCTATTTAAATTAACCTCTACACTATGCCCATACTTAGCATCTAGTTTCTTCCTGTATTCTAATGATATAGAAACTACATCAGGACTCTTTTTCATAATCGCTGCTGTAGTACCAGATTCCCTGGATAATGTTAACTTAAACTTGATTGACCTAAATGCAACCCCATTTGGAGTGGTGCTATTTGGCAACGAAAATGTTTGAGTACCCTCAGTGTCACCTAGTGTCGTGCTAGTGATGGTCGTTAATGCTGTATAGCTAGTAGAATAATCTGTTGCATAAGAAACAGCTACAGTTTCATCGCTTGATACATCTTGCACCTCTACCTTTAGTGTTAATGCCAGCTTATCAATATCTGATTGCTGTGCATCAAACCAGGGTGTTTCGTGAAATCCTGTAGTTTCGTATTGATAATCAGTACCATCTTGTGCACTTAATTGTGACGGATTAGTAACATCAAAAGGAATCAATTGGTGATAGACCTTCCCATCAAATCCCCACCATAGCCTATAATCACCTTTGCCAGCATTTGTAACCAACATTGTATTAATAGCCTTACCTGCTGCACCAGCTCCAGAAACCCACTTAGTTTCCCACCCTGTGTCGTTCCAGGCTACTATAGAAGATTGCCCACTACTAGCAGCTATAACTGGAGAACTGTGAGCAGACATACCCGCCGTTGCTCCATATTGATGAGGAATACTTGTGCTTGATACAGCACCAGGTGATGTAGTTGCATCTATAGCAGCTAACAATTCTGTGTGTGTACCTACTAATTTTTTAACAGTTCCTCTATATGTAGAAGGAATACCATCATCCCTGTCAGGCCCCATAACTGTCACAACAGCATTATTATTACCATTAATATATTTATAAATACCTAATCCACTAGGATTGTATACAGCATCCCTCCATCTCACACTACCTACTCCATTAAAATCATGAAAAGGCAACTGAAACTGAGTCTCAACCCACCTGGCATTAGCAACGTCATGTGCATATAAGCCTACCTTAGTAGCAGCATATAATATCTGATTACCAGCAGCATCTCTGCCAACAAACAAGTCTGTTACAAATCCATCCTGTACAGGCAATTTAGCATCATTAACAGGTGTTCCGCTTATAGTAAGTGTATACCATAATTGTCCTGCTGAATCTATCCCCCATAATCTGTCATCCCAAAAAGCAAGATACTTTGCATCTGTATCCATGTTGTAAACAGTAGTGAATGTATCCTTCTCGACATAGCTATATCCACCAGTATGAGCAACTACGATATAATCAGTACCTCCCATACGAACAGTAATAGAATCAGTAGGTGTGTCAGGAAAACTATAAGGATTTCCTCCACTTGTGAACTGCGTCCAATTGTCGCTAGCTTCTGAGTAATAATACGGTTTTACACCCCATCCTGCACACAAGATAGTTGCTAGATCCTGTATAAACGATATTATTCCTGTAATACTGTCACCATCAGCATCTGTAGCAGCCGTAGCCGTAGACTT
>Ga0208790_1000536_pt1 | contig 18336 bp, 18 predicted proteins | sample 10_taG_FD_184083 | JGI IMG/M metagenome (GOLD analysis project Ga0208790, IMG submission 184083) | Marine viral communities from the Subarctic Pacific Ocean - 10_ETSP_OMZ_AT15264 metaG (SPAdes) (version 2) | ecosystem: Environmental > Aquatic > Marine > Oceanic | place: Pacific Ocean | collected... | reverse complement strand
AGCACAAGAGCTTATATAACTCTGTGTCATCGCCGGGTCTTCTCGCCAGTTGATCGGTGGTAAATAACCAAACACATAATTAGTTTGAGTAAAGCGTCGTTTGATATCAATATTTTCTAAGTTATTGAATCTGTCTACCATCTCATCTTGCATAAATTCTATGCGACTGCCGTCAATTGTAGTATTTTCAGCAAACTGTTCTTTTGTTAATCGTCTATTTGGTTTAGCCATGTTAAGTTATGATCTCCCAGTGAATAGTTGTATTTAGAAAGGGGAAAAGGGCCTCTACATAACAGCCGGCTGCCTGCACGTCAACAAGATTACCCAAAGCTGGGTGGTTAATAAACGCATCGTTGGTAAAGTGGCTTTGGGTTATTAATACTTGTCCACCGGGCATACCGATGACCAAAGGCGCAATAGAGGTGGGTGGGTTGACCACAAACTCTATGTTGCTATTAAAAAAACAATTAGTAAAAGTGGTTGAAGCCGATTGACCTATCCAGATGTCAACGTCAAAAATACAACAATCAAACACTATTTCAGCCGTTAGTGGTAATATTATGCTTTTGTCCTGCTTGAACCTACAAGCCCTAAAAATAGTGTTTAGAACATCGCTGTAATCTTTATTTAAAAATCCCAACGTATATTGTTCTGTCCCTAAACCAAACTCTATTTCTTCAATAATACAATTACTAAATATCGTATTTGAGGATTTCATGTTGGGATAAAAGATTACTTTTTTGATATCACAATCAGAAACGCGAGTACCTACAACGGCACTGGTTATTTCCAACTCATCTATTTTAAGGTTGTTAAGCGAGCAGTCGTCGTTTTCTATTGCTATGCTTGTGACTGATGATCCCGCTACTCCCTGTATTGATGTGTTTGCTTTGGTTATTGTTGTGCCACTGTGGCTATCTTTAGATAACAAATTATAGTTGCCATCGCTCCTTGTTTGTGATATTGAATCTGTATTCATCACTAGACCTATTGCTTGAGCAATATTAGTGTTGAGTGAACGTTCATGGCTATCAGAAGCTTCTTCAGCCGTTTTAGCACTTATTGATCCAATTTCATAAACCCAACGTGCCACTACGTTCCTCCTCCACCAGCAGATCTGCCTTTGCGTCGGCGACCGCCTGCTGGTCGTAATACAGTTTTAACAGAGTATAACTCTATTTTTTCAGCCCAGTTTCTTATGTGTCCAAAAAGCATCCAAGTAAAATATTTGCCTTTTACACTATCGCTCATAGAAATAGTATTAAGTGCCGGATCTCCTAATAAGAAATCACCTTGATCCGGATCAAAGTTGCTTCCGTATAAAGGATTAACCGTTGGATCGGAACCAAACACTCCATATGAAATAAAAGATGGTGGGGCTGCTGGATGACTATTCCACCACCTCGTTCTAATCGCCAAACCGTCAATAATAGCTTGGATGTTGGGTGGGAAAGTTGTAGCCATAGCCACGGGGTTTTCGAAAGCATCTCCCATATCAATAATCTGGCTACACCACTCTTTATAATCTGAACCTAGAAGAGCGTTGAATTGTCCAAAATAGGTTGCTGGGCTGATTCTGTTTGTGGCGTTGCCGCGACTTATTAGCTGCGAATATATTCCTCTAGTTCTTACTTGGTCAGTTTCTTCTAAACCCACTTGACCGGACTTAAATACCCAATCTACCGGCTGTTCTATTGGGTCGGAGTGGAATTCTAATTCTGTGAAGGGGCGCGAGCCATGGCGCTCTGCTTTATTATCATAATAAGCATAATAATATACTGCTGTGTTGTGGTTGGCTGGTGGCGCTGGGAAAACAGAATAGATGTTTGATTGTGTTCCCGTATGTCTAATACCCAGTTCTGAAGCTGGACTATTACTTTTTCTAGTAAAAGGCAAATAAAATAAGAGATTATAACGTCTAGGTACACCACCAAAGTTAGTTAAGGCAAAGTTTCCTTGTATCCTTATTTCGTTTCCTTCTACCTCTGTTAAACCGGTTACTGAATCATAAACCTGTGCTTCTTGAGTGGGTTGAGGTCGATCTAGACCATATGATGCCATCTGCAAGGGGCTTGATCTAACAGTTGGAAACACCAACATAATATAGTTATCACTAACCGGTGGAAGAGGTAAATTGTTTTTTGTTACTGGACGCCAGTGGTTATTATCAAATTGGAAATAAAGCTGGATGATCGCCGGCTCGTTTAATTGTCTAGTCGGTGATTGGAAGGGGGTATTGGCTGCGTCTGCCTGAAAATCATATTTGAGATACACAGGAAAAAGAAACGTTTCAGTTGCAACGGTGGTTTCGGCATCGGCAATATCATATGGTAAAACATAGCCGGCTGGTTTAATAATTGGTTTTCCAATAACTATTTCAGATGTTGTATCAAGAGTATTTGTATTTGGATCGTTTTTAGCTAATTTATAATATCCCGACTGTTGTGTTGTATCTGATGAAACATCTAGGTCTTGAGTAAAATATATAGGGCTTCTATCGCAACTTCCACCCACGCCTAATTCTAAAATAGCATAACTTTTTGCAGTGGAACTTTGTAATACCGGCTCGGTTGGATCAATTTGTGCTCCTCCATAATCTGCCTCATCAGAATAGGTTCTATCATAGACACTAGCCACTACAAAAACTTTGTCGTCTTTTGCCAATACCCAACTTAAAGCCACCTTATTTTGTGATTGCCAGTTGTATTCTGCCGGGTCTTGATCGCTGGCTACACTCTCAAAATTCCATATGTGCCAGTTGTCTTCTTGTAATACCAAAAACATGTTTTTAGTTGGGATCGATATAAATATAGCATCGATAGAGGCATCATAAGCCAAACTTACATATGGCTCCCCTATGAGATTATACCAAGTTGTTGGTAAAGGTGTTCCTGTCCCTACTGCGCCGCCAGCAACGCCAGCGTTTAAACCCATAAAATAAGCTGAAAGCGGGTTTGATAATTCGTCTGTGAAAAACTGATTGATTTTATCTGATAGTGTGTCTATGTTAAACGTACCGCTACAAGAGTAAACACCGTTGACATCCACCCATATAACTCTACCATCTAACTTTGTAAAAGCGTTATTAGAAATAATACCTATATTTTCACTTAATCTGGTTATTCTACCACCGTTTACTAGCGTGCCTATGTTTGGTTGATAAAGGTATGTTTCGTTTGGGGTCCAGATTAATAAACTACCGCTTATTTCTGCCATCCCCGTAATCAATTCTTGTGATTGGATCGTTATTTGGTTTGTCGCTATAATAGAATTGGGGTTGCCGCCGTCTGAAAAGTACACCTCGCGACCAATAGCATATGCTAATCTATTTCCAAAAGTAGCAATTGCTTGTGGTGACGAAAAGGTTGCCTCATCTAAATAAGCAAAGCCATCAGCGTAAAAGCCGGGTGTTGGCACCACTAGTGATATTACAGCACTTTCAGAATAACACTCCCATGGGCATGAACTGTTTTGTTTAATAAACCCTGATGACTGCCCTGTGCGTGCGTCGTCAGACATAAATTTAGATGCTTTGTAATACCACAGACCCATATGTGGATTCCCAAAAAAGACAGAATCATCAAATTCCTCAAAACCAACCATAGCATCTGTACCAGATTTGGTTTTTTCTCTATCAACTCCCAAGCGTGTCTCTTGTTGCCCGGTCCACATCTCCATCTCAATATTGTCGCGGTTGTTGTCTCCAGTTGGACGATAAAGCAATTGTTCAAAACGGGTGCCCGCTGTTACATCATAAATACTGGCTATCCAACTATTAACAAATCCGCCGGTATCGAAACTATCAACGGCTGTTGGTGAAGCATAAGATCCAGTATGTATCTTCGCCTTAAATATGCTTATTATTTGGTAGTGGTTAAAATCTGTCTTTATTAAATAGCTTCCCAGATGTTTGTCATATCCAAATTCCGTTCCAGTTGTTGCTTCTGGTGCTTCTGGTGGAACACCAAATTTAGTATCAAATTGAGCTATTTGGGCAAAGCCGGATCGGGTTTTCCAACAATCGTTCTGCCAAAACATATTTTGAACATACGGACCTTTGCTTGGCGTGTTTGCCCCCATGCCCTGAACGAGAAGTTCTTTTTCTACTTTAGATATTGCCATCTATTTACCAACCCGGGTCGTGTGGAACTACTTGGTTATTCGCGCCTATGACGCGTCCAAACATCAAGTAGGATTTAAACTCTTCTATTCTTGCTTTTAACTGTGCGCTAATAATAGGTTGTGCCGCTGCATCGCGCATAGTGTATTGCTGTGCGGCAAATAACGCAATTAAGTCGTGGAACTCTTCAAACATATCTATGTAGCCGGGAAACGCTGCTGGTAATACTCCCGTCCAATCGACGCCCACACTACCAACTACTTGGTCCTGTCCTATCTCTTGGCTGGGAACATAATAAAGAATAAGAGAGGCAGGAGGTATTGCATCAAAAACTAATTGTTCTCGCTGCCACATATAAGTGGCTGCTCTTGCCGTAACAATACCGTTTAATTGTGCGCTGGCGTCAGTTGCTTTAAAGTAAAAAGAGGGTACCCTCGGTGTGCCACTTTCCGTCGCAAGGGCTAATATTCTTTGTAAGCGGGGTGGGTCGTTGTTACCAGCCACGCTGCCATCCCATGAGCCACCCAACAAGCGACTACCAGCGGCTTGCGTAGCCATATTATAACTTGTAACGTTGCCGGGAGCAAACACATAAGTTATGGCGTAGGACCAAGGGTCTATATCTGTAACGATTTTTCTAAACTGGTCATAACCAATCTTTAAATAAAGTCCTATGTCTGCATCACTTACAAAAGTAACGTCTGTTTCATCTATTAAGTTGCGAAAATAGGCTCTTACTTCGGGTACTAACATCTATTTCTCTCCTATCCGGCAGGGAACATAGATCCACCACGGGTTGTTCCCTCGCCATACGGCCGTTTCGTTTGCGCCTGCTTCATCGCATCGGCATCGTTGCCTTTTCCTTCCACTCGCATGTTTTCTTCCACAATTTGTTCCTGCGCCTGTGGGCTTTCACTAAATTGGGCTAAATCAACAACCCCATCTCCCTTTGCGAAGGCTGGGAAGATCTTTTCGTGACGTGCCTGTGCATACTCTTCAACTGGTTTACCGTGATTAGATAAGGTGGCAAAGATATCTGCGATGTAATCTTGCCTTTCCTGTTCCAGATCATAATAGTGGGGGGAACGCATAAAGTCCTTGAACACTTCTTTAAAGATTTTAACGTTGTCATCAGCAAAGATTTCTACCTCGCCCACGTTTTCAACAGCGGCTTGCAACATGTCTTCGGCGTGTCTGCGGTCTGCCATCTCGTTAATCAGATAAGAGTTGTAAGTTTTAAGCGACATCTCTTTCATAGCCAACTTGGGATCTAGCATACCCATCTGGACAAGCTCGATAAGCTTTGCGTCTCTGTCTTGCTTCTCGTTGCGGAACAACGAACCAGCTTCGAAAAGGATTTCAGGAGTATCTACCAGATTGGTGTTTTTAAGTTCTTTAAAAATAACTGAACCGGTGCGGTCCATCATCCTCATCATCGTGCTTTCTTTGTAATATGTTTTCATCAACAAAAGAACCGTTATTGCTAAATCCTTTGCGCCTTTTTCAATATTTTCCTGTGTTGTGTTTAACTGGGAAACATCCTGTGCGGTGAGGGCGTTGATGGCTTTACCGCTTGTAATTCCGATTGCTCGCTTTCCTAGTGTAGTGCTGTGTGCACCTGAAACATCCATAATCTCGTTTTGTAATTGACGGATATTATCAAAGACATAAGAGGGGATTGGTGCGCCACTAATCTGCGTAGGTTGTCCACCAGCCGGGTTATAATAAATCTTCTCACCCGCCTTGGCTGTAATAGACGAGGGGGCAATACCAGAGGTCTTGGGGATTAACCACTTCGGGTTAGTCATCAACTCTGTATTGTCTAGAACTTGCGCTCTTGCTTTGTTGTATTGGTTTTGTAGGTCAATAAGCGGGCTAATTAAACCAATTCCCCACAATCTAGAGGGGATTGTGGTATAACGAATAAACTGAATTGGCGTCCAACCTTTTGGGTTTTTGCCTTTATAAAGGTAAGTATCACCCATGGTAATAGCGTATTTGCCATCGTCCCAGTGGGTTTCGTAGATTTCTACTCTATTTTTGGGGAAGTTAACAGTGTTTCTTTTCCAGCGATATTCATCGCCGGGATCAGCGGAATTCCTCTCTTCAATCTCTTTTGCGTATTTGGGATAAGCTGCTTTAAGATCCTTTTTAGAAATAAAACTACGGATCGACATAAACTCGCTTTCGTCGGGGCTGTTGACACCCTGTTCAAAAAAGATGTCGTAGGGTGAAACAACTGACGTTCGAACCACTTTATCGCCGGGATCATAATAACTATGAAGGGCTGCGTTTCCACAACTTAATAGCCACCCAATCAATTCATGTATTTTGTCTTTTATTCCTTCAGCCGCCCAATAATACTGAAGTGCTACTTCGCTTGCTTGTGATTTATTAATATCTTCTGGACTAGGCGAAGCGGGTAATACCGTTACACCGGGATAATCTGTAGCTAATCTAGATAGAATATTGCGATAAAGATTAAGAAGTAGATTAACAACAACCCTATTTTGTCCTGCTCTCAAGCGTGTTGCTTGAAAAACCCCGTTAGTTCTGTCATAAAAAAGGTGTTGTCTGCCTTCTAAATAAAGGATTGAGAGGTCAAATATTCGTGTTGTCTTTTGTTTGTCTTGTTTTGAATCTGAAAGGATTCCGCTTATGTTCTTTGGATACTCATAAGTATCTTCGTCTATGTCGGGTGATTGGTAATCGGGCATCTATTTTTCTCCTACTATCAGCTTCTACTTTCGCCATCTCAACTAAAGAGAATTAATCGTTTTGGCGGCGCTTAGGGCGTTCTTTAGCTTCTTTGCCCTCTCTGCTGCATCTGCTGCGGTCGTTGCGGCTTTAGCACCTGTTTCTACGGCTCTAGCACCTGTTTCTACGGCTTTAGCACCTGTTACTGCGGCTTTGCCAGCTTTGGCAGCTTTGGCAGCGTCTGCGGCTTTCTTAGCAGCTTCTTCAGGGGTCCGTGCAGTTGCTTCTTTCGCAATATCGGTTGCAGCCCCAACGGCTGCGTTCTGTCCAGCATAACCTCCCAGACCACCGATAAGTGCGCCGAGAGCACCACCGATGGCTGTACCCCAACCGGGGAGCACCGTGGTGCCAATTTTTGCGCCAGTTAAGCCAGTTGAGACGGCTCCGGCAAGCGCGCCTTGGGCTTGCGAGTCTTGGGTTTTATTCTTCGCTTTTTGTGTCTTCGTGATTTGGTCGCTTTTTAACCTGCTGGCTGCTTCTTCACGCGCTGTACTCTGTGCGCTGGCTGCGTCCTGTAGAACACTTTTTGCTGCCTTTTTGTCTCTCTTCTTCTTTTCATATGGATCTGTTTCGTCATAAAGTGCCATGTCTAATTCTCCCAATCAAATTGATTGTTTATTTGTTTTTGTGTTTCTCTTTCTTCTTCTGTCTTTTCTCGCCACTCCCAAAGGTGTGTATACGTAAAAATACCAATAGTGATACTGGTTTGAAGCAAAAATAAAACTAGTGTCGCCTCTAAAATTGTACTCATCTTTAAAAAAGGGGGCAACCGGCGTTAACCGGTTGCCCCCCACCTTCCTTCAGTTATTTAATTATAGCTGACATCCGACCAACATACCGTTCTTGAAGGGCTGCTTACAAACAACGTTGTAATACCAACGGTAAAAGCCTTCCCAGCTATCCTGACCGGCGACACGGGACAAGACAGAGCCGTCAAGGTCAGCGAAACCGCCGTCCTGAAGCTCTAGCATGGACCAAGTGTCGGTCTTAAGATAAACTAGACCACCGCGAGCGCAGTGTCGGTCTGTCTTAATCGGGATACCCGCGTAGGATAACCCACCGCCGAAGCCACCTTCACCCTTGGTCTTGCCAGAACCCTGCGCGACAACTGTCTGCAAAGTTCCTGTCAAGTTGAGGATGTAGCCAAGGCGCTGACTAGGATGCATAATAATCCAGTTCGGCTCCGAGCCAGAATTGGTCAAAACCGTGTCCAACACGCTCTGCATCCGACGCAGGTTCAAAGCACCTGTGCCGATCGTTGCCGGCGCGCCGGGGGCAATATTGCGATCCTGATCCGGATTCACAACCGGTATCGTGATGGGGCAAGTAAGAACCGTTGACTGTAGGGTAGAACCCTGATTACCACCAACGGGGCCACCAACGACCGTGTTGCGGCGATCAGTACCAAAGTGTACCTGACTACCGAGGTTGCCATAAATACCCTCTGACTCATCTGCAATTGCAGCGTTCATAGCCGGCGTAGCAGCGTTCGGCAGCGGACCAATTGGCGCAGCTTGGATCGTTGACAAGATTACCGCGTAACCCACGTCTGTGTCTGTCGGACCAGCACCCGATGGGGCACCAGCCGCATACGCCAAGGTGGTCATGTTGGCGGCACCGGGCACCGAGGGGGTAAGAATATCAAGCGAAGAGTTCGGAACATCTACGCCGTTGACGAAGTTGGGCTGATTCAACTCAAAACGCTCGACCGGAGCCACGATGTTCTCGTAGCGATCCATACCAACGATTTCAAACTGAACACCCGAACCGGGAGCGGCAGCTTGGACTTCGGCAGCGAAAGTGGCGATCTTGTTGATATCACCAGTGAAATCCCACACGTCGTTCACTAGGGCAGCGGCACGACGCTGGTTGAGGAAACCAACAACGGGACCACCACTATAGCAAGCTTGATTAGCCGCAGTTTTAACATCGTTGACGAGTTTCCCCATCTCGGCGTCACTGTAAGAGATAAAGGCGTGAGCCGATCCCTTTTTCGCAGAAGCGATGGCAGGACCAGTGACCTGAAAGCGACCATAAAGCAGCGCAGCGTTGACTCGTAGGTCAGCGAACACCTGTTCGGTACCGGGGGTTGCCATCACACCACCGGGGAGCGCGGCACCTTCGCCAGCGAATCCAACAGCAGTGTTGCGACCGATGTGGACAGGGATGACGCAAACGCGACCACTCCACTCCACTGATTGTTTTTCGAAGAGTTGTACGGCCAACACTTCGTTGTTTAGTTGTTCTTGGATTGGACCAAGATAGAATTCCTTTAAAATAGCCGCAAAGGTTTGTAGGGCAGCAGACATGTTAATTACTCCTTATAATTTGATTATGTATTGTCTTTTATCCACCGTAACGCGGCTTGACCAGCTTCAGCAACAGAGCTAGGGTTTCCCCTGTGTTCTCTGCCACTAGCAACATGGCTTCGCGCTGCGGTTGTTGATCTTGCACTTGGTCGTGGAGGCGGTGCTGGGGCTTCTAACTGCTGTTGTTCTGAATAACGCGCAATTGCGCCTTCTTCTACACCAGCAATAAAAGTTGAATAGCGTTCCGCTATATCCATAACGTTCGTGTCAGGATCCTGTATGACGGATTGTACGAGGAATTCACTTGGAACCCCCGGATAAGACCCAATTGCTGTGTCGATTTCCCTTTGCAACTGAACTTGGGCTTTATCAACCTCAAATTCCCAGAGTTTTCCTTCTAAACTTTCTACACGACTTTTCCAAGGGGCATCTTCCCCTTGATACGAGGTCGGCTCGTAATTGTGCTCTGGTTGCTCTTCGGAGAGGATCTGTTGATAAATTTTATCAATCTCCTCATCTTCACTAACTTGTGTCTCATAATCATGCTCATAAGAAGAGGCGGGAGTGCTTTGGCGTTGTGTTTCAAAAGATTCTAACTGCGCCCTTAAGGCATCGTTTTCGTCTTTTAAGTCGTTGCGAGTGTGTAGCACTTTCTGAAATCTTGAATATGGAACTCGATGTCCACTCTCGTCTTCCTGTGCTTCGCTTGCTTCGGCTGTTTCTTGAACAGGGGATTCCGTCTGGTGGTCCTCTGTCGTTGATTCGGTTTGAGCTTCGTATTCTACGCCGCTCTCTTCTGCTTGTCCCAGTGCCTGCGAAAGCTGGGCGACGGCATCACCGTCTAAAAATTTACTCATACGCAGTATTCTCCTTTACAATATCTTTAAGCCGATAAGGGGGCTGGATACTTTACACAACATCGTTTTTCTATTTATGTAGTATATCATATACGTTCTGGTGGCCACGCTTTTTCATGCTTTCAACTAGCGAATCGCTATCATAATCGTGATCTTCTGCTTTATAAACAGTGCGATTTGCGTTTTCCCACTCCAATATCTCTCTCACGTTGCTCGGGCGCTGTGTTTTAACACGATGTACTAGGGCCTCTATTTGGTCTATACCCATAAGCGCAAACGCTGTGGCAAATATCATATCGTCGTGTTTGCCACTGGATGCTTCTGGTTTTCCATGCTTATTAAAAATAAAACTATTTATTTCACATCTCAAAGTTTCTGCGTCTGGTTTCAATTTACCTTTTTCTATAAATTGTTGTAAGCGGGACAACAACAGCGGTCGTGTCTTTATGTTTGTGTTAAACCCCAGATGTTCAGTCCAGCGATTTTTTACTTTATCAAATAACACCTTTCTGAAAAGTTGAGTGTCTGTCTTGGTTAATCTCTCTAATACTGCCAAGCCATAACTATTATTTTCCACTACTACGAGGGCATCATAGTTTTTTGCCTCTTGGGCTATTAACATGGCAAAGTCATCAGGTTTAATTCTTGCATAAAAGGTTGAAACAACGATTGGATTTTCTTTATTTGTAACGTCTAGAGTACACCAAGCAGAATAATCACCTTCATGGCTTCCTGACGCAACATCTACCCCTATGCTATAAACTCTAAACTTACCGGGTTGTATAAGACGGTTATAGCCATCTTTGATTTGTGCGTGGGGGAAAGTACAGTTAAAGAACTTGTCTCCACTGGTTATAAACGCCACTTCGGCTGTGATTGGATACTCTTGATTGAAGATCTTCCAATTGGCTGCTGTCCTAGTAAAGTAGGTGTTGGTAACCCAGTTTGCTTGTTCTTTATTTAACTTATGTGTTTTAACGTATTCTTTGACCACCACGGGCATATGTTTTTCTTTCTCTTTGCGAACATAACCCTCTTCTTCTGTCCAAGAGATAAACACCTTCTCAATACTGTTTTCTTCAATCCAAATTCTATGAGCATCGTTTAGTCCGTTGGCTGTTGTTTCATAAATAACACAGGCATCTGGTGTTGCCGTCTGTAGAATTGCAGCCAACGTGGTGTCAACATCTTCATAAAAGGCAAACTCGCTCAAGTGAAGAGCGTTAAACGTCGAACCACGAAACGAGCTTGAACTTGCTGACGTAACCTTAATCATCCCACCGTGCTTAAAAATAAGTTCGCCAGTGTTTGCCTTGGTTGTCTCAAATTGTAGAACTTTGGGGAGTTTGTGGTAAAGCTGATGGTAAATTCTGAAGATATTGCGGGCGGCGTCCGTAGTGTGTGCTACAACTGCTACTTTATAGTTTGGATTAAATAGGACTTTCCAAAAGAAATAACACGCAACGCCCGTAGAGATGCCCAACTGACGGGCTTTGAGGACATAAGCGTGTGGATTTACGTTAAGAATTGTGTCATAAAGTTTTGCTTGGGCTTTATTTGGCTTGAATTTGATTATTTTACCAGATTTGTTGGTAATTCGGAGGTATTTTTTGGCGAAATAGGCGAAATCTTGCTTACACTTTTTAATCTCTTGAAGAGACTTTTCTCTACTAGCCACTATTCTTTACCTGCTGCTGCTATTGCTGCTCCTACAAAAGCTTTCGGATTTGTGATATTTGGCATGTTTTTCTTCACATATGCCACTTTTTGAGCAAACGTCTTAAATCTTTGATGTAACATCTGTCCGATTTTGGCCATCTTTGAGCGTTTTTTGGACTTTGACTTAACTGTGGGTACTTGGGATTCTACTTTCTTAGAGCCATAGTTTTCTTTAAGAATTGGAGAGAAGCTGGCTCTACTCGCTGACATCTTCTTTCTCCTCCTCCTCGGTTAGTGTAGCCAACAAATCTTCCTCAAAACTGCCAGTGGCGTCGTTTCTAACTATATCAGCCAAAAGACGCAAAGCGTCAAGTTTAATTCTGGCTCTGGACGAGTAGTGGGTTTCTTTAGAATCCGATGGCGTGTCTGTGATTAGCTGTAAAACGAGAGTCTTTAAATCTGAATAATCAACATCGGTGCTGGGTAATAGGGCGATGAGGTTGCCTAGTGTTTTGGCTTTACCCTCTGCTCTCATCTTATAATTTGCTGCTGGCTTTTTATTACTCATATCTTTGATAATCCTTTAATTTTATTTTAAGATCTTCTTTTACTTGCTCTAAATACTGTTTGGTTTCGCCATAGGTGGTACCTAATAACTTTGATAAATCTACTAGGTTGATATTTCCACATAAATAAAGAAGTATTGAGTTTCCGTATGCTTCTTTTACAATTTCAAACGCTTCTCTAGCAAAAAAGATTTCTTCAGTGGTGCTGCTTAGGCGATATCCTCGCCGAAATTGTACCACCTCTGTGTTCCTATTTACACAAGTATCCATCATATTTTCCAATTCCTCGGTGAACGGCAAAAACACGTTATCGTTTCTTACCCTCGTTGGCAAATCAGCCATAGGGATTATTCCCTTCTTCATCTTGGTATTTATAAACGTCAAAAGCCGGAAGCGCAGCCAAGCTGGATTGATGGTTGCCTTGCGCCCACGGTTATGGATATCGCCGAGCAGTTCAATAACTATAAAAGAAATAAGTTCATCAACACACTTCTTACTTTTGATAATTAATAATAACCTATTTAGGTATTTGAAACTTTTACAACAAGCATGAATATTCTTTAAAATACAAGTGGGGTGTGAACACATCCCAGTTTGGCAAGGGTGATCCCAGTCTGGAAGGAGCAGATAGCGTTTCCCATGATCGGGACAAAGCTTATGTTCCCCTTTATATTTCACCTCTTGCTTTACTTTGGGCTTCGGGCGAGGCCCGGGCTTCGCTTTAGGTTTCACTTTTATGGCACCTTTGGGCTTGTTCTTGCTCCCAAGAGGGCGGCCTCGCTTGCCTTTGGGTTTTACTTTGGGTACTTTATGCTTCACCGACCGTCAATCCTTTTATGCCTTCCACGTCTTGCTGCATAAGTAGGGTGTAATCCGTAACAATAGCGTTTCTATCTTTAGTGGGTGTTTTGTCATCGAAGATGTGGTGATAAGTAGAAATAAAATTGATATAAGATTTTAGAAACATGATGACCAGTGGGTGATTGATGTCGGTGCCGATTTTATCTTTGTGCTTCAATAGATCTATTTCTGTCATATATTCCTTAAATAACAAACAAATAGTTCGCACACCACGATGACGTGGAGAAAGAGCTTTGTCGTGATAATCTTTTAAGAAATACAAAGTGTCTTCTAGTTCGTGATAGATCTGGTAAAAACCTGCGAACATACCCTCTAACTGCGTAAACCGTTTGCCTTCAATTTCCACGTCCCAGTGGTAAATAGCATCAAGCGTATTCTTTAACTGGGTGATATTGGTGCAAAGCATCCCCTCTACAATTTCTTTAGGTGCTATGGTGCCAAGGTTGGGAAGCGGCATACTGTTTGTTTTTCTTTGTTCATATGCGACCTCCAAGGCTTCAACGACCATCTTCTTCTTCGGACAAGTCCGCTTATTATGTCCCTGCTCTTTACAAATCGAACAGGTTACTTTTCTCTTGTTGCTCATACTATTTTCTCCTCTACGTTGTTTAATCTTGCTTTCGCAATCTCATAGTATTCTTTGTCTTTTTCTATTCCGATGAAGTCCCATCCCCCTTCTAAAGCTGTGATGCCTGTAGAACCACTGCCCATAAAGGGATCTAGAACAGTCCCTCCTGCTGGAGTTACTAACTTAATTAAATAGTTCATCAGCTTTAGTGGCTTTACCGTTGGGTGATGGTTTCTTAGTTCTTCAGGCGTGTATTTGTTTCTGTCTTTCTTGCCTGCTTTGGCACAATAGAAGAAGCGTGAAGCACCTGAAAGACCATCATATTTCCCGTTGTCTTCACCTTCTTTTTTACCGTCTGTCTTCCAACTGTCGCCAGTTCCACCAGTAGTGTCTTTCTTTCTCTTCGCTTTAAAAGCGTTTCCTACCTTTGGTGCTTGGGTGTCCAACTCCTTTATTGGGCAACCTTCTACGCACTCATAAACGGGTGAGACGAGTTTACAATCTTCGTGGTGGGATAAAATAACGTTGGCTGGGAACCTACCTAACTTGTCCGCAATAGAGTTTGGGTTGCCAAACTTCGCGAACTGACCCATGGTGCGTAAGTGTTCTCCCTTGGGTTCGTTGTGAGGGCGGGATAATATTTCGTCTGTCTTTTGATTTACTCCAATCTGCTTAAAGAAGCGTGAAGCACCACCTTTGTCTGTATAGTTAGAATCGTTGCCTCTGCTAAACCCTGTGTTTTTACCAACAGCGTTGTCTTTATATTTTTCTTTTAAAATATTTGGGCTACTTTTGGTTACGCCGCTTTGTTCATCGATTGTTTTACAAGGGCAACCTTCTACGCACTCATAAACAGGGTTAATTGTTTTTATTTCTTCTGTGTGATCTCCAGATTGCCAGCCAGACGGCGACCCCGGGGTATTATAAACCCCTCCTTTTGTTCCAGCAAAAGAACTTTGGAAAGTTTCTTGGGCTTCACCCACCAATTTACAATCAGGGTGGTGTGTTAAGATTACGTTGGCTGGAAACCTACCTAGATTTTGTAGTTTTTCCTTTGCTGCCTGCAAGCTTGTGGCTGCTTCGTGGTTGTGTTCCTTCCCCTCCTTTTTAGATTTTGCCACTGAACCTGTGTTTTTCATCATAGTGCGCGGCTTAACATGACTGAAGTCTTCGTTAGAACCAACACGGCAGGCATCGATGTTTATGCCACCTACACCGTGCTTCAGTACGTTATTAGCATAAGTTCCTTCTCTGGGCTTCTGGGCAAGGCAGATGGCTCTTTTAGCGTCCGTGCGTTCGGAAACTATTTTTATTTTTAACAAGGCATCTGCGAGAGCAGTGATGATTTGGGTGTAGGTCTGCTTGATTTTTTCTTTTGTCAAACTCTTTGTCGCAGGCAAGGCATCTAACTTTGACCCAACAGTCGGGATTTCTACCGGGGTGGTGAAGGCTTGAGTGTTTTCTAATATCGACAAGTTCAAGATTTGTAAGTGCGTTATTAGATTTGTCGTGATCTCGGTGGTGAACGTGTTCTGTTTTTTGTAGAGATCGACCAAGATGTTGTTCCATAACTTTTCTGTGTTCCAAACAGTTCTTTCCGTTTCCAGTAAGTTGGATGTATCCGTCTTTTCGTTGGGTTCGTCTAACTGTTTTCCACGTTTCTCGTCGGCAGGACATAGAACAGAATCGGACACTGCCTCGCCTAATTCGCTTTGGCTTGACCTTGAACTCGTTGGCGCATACTTCGCACTTGATTGTAATAGGCATAATAACTCCTTGATGTTGTTGTCTACTTCATCAAGTATAGCACAAAAGGGAACAACTGTAAAGGGCTTTTGAGCGTGTGCTACAATTTCTATTGACGGTTTTAAGGCGGTGCCCCAGCCTTCCCAGCCGGTGTCTGTTTGGTATTCTTTTCTTTCCCACTCAACAGTTTCGCCCATAATACCGTTATTTTTACCTTTTAGTTTATAGGATTCCCCTCCGTGTTTCTGCTCAACCTCTTTTAGAGCCTTGGGATTAGACTTTCCTGTCTTTTGTAGAGCGTCCACGGATTTACCGATGTTATGAGATTTGGGGAAGCCTGAACCATACATCCACATAATAGTATCTTTAATCTGAAAACCAGCATCTTCGATTGCTGTAAATAATCTATGGTGAGTTCTACTATGACCGAAGGCAAGGACATGACCACCGGGCTTAAGGACACGCAAACACTCTGTCCAAAAGTCAGGGTGAGAAGCGATGTGTTCTTTGGCGTCCCACTTTTTATTCATAAAGTTTATAAAATAGGGGGGATCTGTAACGATGCTGTCTATGCTGTTTTCTTCTAGTTCTTTTAGCTTGACTATGCTATCTGCGTTATATAATTTCACTACTTTACTTCCTTCCACTCAAACGGGTGGTATGTTTCTTGCTTAAAATCTTGGTTGTAAATTTTAAGTTTTTTTTCTTGTTTATAAATTTTAAGTTTTTCTTCTTGTTTTTTGATTTGTTTGGTTGGTGTTGCTGTTAAACTAATTAAAACAATTAAAAAAAACGCAATTGTTAATATCGGTCCCTTCCATAATATCTCCATCTATTTATCTCCTATATAGTTGTAGTTGTTATCAAACATCAATTGATCTCTTCTGGTAGATGTGATTCTGGGATAGACAGTCTAAATTCTACGTTTGATAAATAAGCTTGTATCTCTTTATAGTATTCTTCAACGAACATGACATCTGGATATGTTTTTTCATAAAGCTGAAGAAGCAAACATAAAGTCGACTCTGGTTTTGTTTTAACTAGCTCAACCAGAGTGACTGGTAAATAATATGTAGATTTCTTTTCCATGTTAATCACAGCGTGGTGTTTCCACCAATTGAAACAGCCACTCCACAGCTTCTTCTTCTGTGGGGGTAAGCTCTCTATTTTTTAGATCGTCGTAATCGCAGTCATCACAGTGTCTGTGGCAGCTACATCTGGGACAGCCGGGATCTAAAGATCCTTTGACTGGGACCACTAAGTGTTTAAACTTGTTTGTGTTGTTTGTTTCGACCTTGGATAGTACGTCTGTGCCATGGTCAAGCATAGATGCTGCCTTCTGAACCTCTTCTGTTACTTGCGCTAAATATTGTTTAGTTTTCCTCAACATAGCTTTTGCTTTTTGAATTTCTTCTAGTATCTCATCGTACATGTCTGTCATCTTATTTGTCCTCCTTTATAAAGTCTGTTAAAAAACCTTCCCACCTAACATAAAGCGGATCTACCTGAAGGCCCAAAGCGTTATGACCGCCTTCTTTGGTTGGTTTTAACTTCTGATATTCTTTCTGTGCTTTGGTCCAATCAATTAACCAAGCATAACCAAAGTGGTCATCCCAGCTTGTATCTACTGAAAGAAACCAATACTTTGTATTTGGTTGTAGATCTACAGTTAAAAGATTATTTTTACTTTTGTTATTTTGGTTTTGGATATATTCTAAATAGATCTGATAATTACTATTTTCTTTCTTATACATAGAAGCTTTGTTGGATTTTATTTCAAAGAAAGAATCGAAGAACTTATAATCAAATCCAGAGGGATGGTTTCTGGAAAGCTTAATCATCGAGGGCAGGATAGTTCGAACATATTTTTCTAACATGTCGCCGGATTTATCAAAAAACGTTTTTACCGTGCCTTCTATGTGTCCTTGTCTTATCAAGTAGTTGTTATCTCCCTGGCGTTTCGCTTGTTTCTGATAGTCGACTATCTCGCGTTCCAATTGCTTTAATTCTTCTCTCATACATGCGGCCTCCTATTGCCGTCATATATAAGTAGTTTGTAGAAAACTGAAAAGCACTATAATTCTTTACTTTTTTCAGTTTTTTTTACTTTTTCTTTAATTATTTTTTTTGTTGGGTTCTGGGCTACGTTATAGAGATATTTTTTTCTTCGAAGATAGCGTTGAATTGTTTCCTTTTCTAAGTTAGAAATATATTTTTTATTTTGGATCTTCAGAATTCTAAATTGGAAGTCACTATAGTGTCCTTCTGAAAAGTCTGTTTGAAGTTCTTTGTTGTGATGTTTATTATAAAGTAGTTGTTGTAGATGTGATTGCCATCTGTTGAAACAATCCACACTTTTTCCAATATAATACTTTTCAGTTCTTGTATTATAGATCTCATAGACACCACTTATTTTTTTTCTTTTATAAGCCATATAGTTTACAGTATTATTTTAAATATTATTTTTTTTAAGTATTATTATTTTTTATTTTCTTTGTTATATATAAAAACCCCCACAGGAACTGCCTCCTGCAAGGGAAAAACCTATATTGTTTTATTGTCCTTGAAAAAATACCCAGTGTCCAATCTGGTGGCTTCTGGGGGTTCTCAATCTCGTTTAGTCGGCGTAAGGGGCAGTCCTCATAACCAACGTCTCTTATGGGGTGCTTTTTCAGGTTCGCATAAGAGACAGAAGCCCAGTGTCCGCTACGGTCCGCCTATAGGCTCACTTGCGTCTTCTCCGGGCTACCAGTTATTTACTGGACACTATAAATAGTATTATAACATGGCTAAAGCAATTGTTTAAGTAAAAAAGTTTGGGTAAGTGGAAAAATAGTTTGGGTAGGATATTGTTGAGACATCAAAAAAAAAAAAAAAAAGAAAAAAAAGAAAA